>Ga0169931_10010765_pt1 | contig 12991 bp, 10 predicted proteins | sample Kivu_15m_20L_FD_129675 | JGI IMG/M metagenome (GOLD analysis project Ga0169931, IMG submission 129675) | Freshwater microbial communities from Lake Kivu, Western Province, Rwanda to study Microbial Dark Matter (Phase II) - Kivu_15m_20L... | ecosystem: Environmental > Aquatic > Freshwater > Lake...
CGGCGGGTCATGTTAGCCGCGGGGTCGAGCCGCCAAAACGTTTCACGACCTCTTCCCGCCACCCTCCACCTTGAAGTCTCTTTCATCCTCCGGGGTGGCGACAACTGCCATGCCTGTTAGCCCCGAAAATGAGCTGCGCACCAGCGTCCCCTGGGTTTGCAACGCATTGGTGGTCGGTACGATCGGGGCCGTTGGCCTGCGCGGGGGGTGACGGCTACCTTGCTGTCGTGCAGCGCCCCCGCCTCTCGCCATCATGTCGCGACCCGGTGAGATATCCGGTCCAGCCCGGATCTGGAGGATTGACTTGAACCGCACGGTCATCGTTTTCAGCGTGGTCACTTCGGCGCTCGCCGCCTGCGGATGCGCGTCGGCCGACATATCGCCCACCGAGCCTGCCAACGGGGACGTGGTCCCGATCGTCGGGGCGGCACCGCCCCAGAGCGTCACCGCTGCCCCGCCTGCGCCGGCGGCACCTCAGGCGACGCCCCCGTCCACTGCCGCCAATGGTCGGGGCCGCGGCGGCTACTACCTGGACGACGGCCCCGGCGACAACCCGCCGGCTGACCTGGACAGCATTCCCGATGCACAACCGCGGCTGGAGCCGCTGCACCGCGCTGCCCTGCGTCCCTATTCCGCACTGGGCAACGACTACGTCCCGATGACCGCGCTCGCCCCCTACAGGGCCAGGGGCGTCGCATCCTGGTACGGGCGCCGCTACCACGGCAAGCCGACCTCGACCGGCGAGATCTACGACATGTACGGCATGACGGCAGCTCACCCGGTGCTGCCACTGCCCAGCTACGTCCGGGTCACATCGCTGAAGAACGGCCAGTCCGTGGTGGTGCGCGTCAATGATCGCGGGCCGTTCCGCAACGACCGGCTCATCGACCTTTCCTATGCGGCCGCCCACCGCCTCGGTTTGGTGGCCGACGGCAGCGGGATGGTGGAGGTCGAGGCCATTCTCCCCGAGGCCCGCCAGGTCGCCGTGGGCGGACAACAGACGCCCCTGTCCGCAGCGCTCATTCCGCCCGCCGCCCCTGCAGGAACGACCGGGGTATTCCTGCAGCTCGGCGCGTTCGCAGAACGTGCCAACGCCGACGACTTCGTCAACAAGATGCGCAGCGAGCTGCCTGCCCTCGCACCACCGATCGGTGTGCTGTCGGTCGCAGGCATTCACCGGGTTCAGGCTGGACCTTTCCCGGACCGGGATGCCGCGCGCCAGGAGGCTGAACGCATCGCGGTCCGCCTTGGCGCCAAACCTTTCGTGGTCGCGCGCTGAAGCGACAACGTTCCCGTCTGATCAAATCCACCACACAGAGCACAGGCCGAATGAACACACTCATCTGCGGATCCATGGCTTACGACACCATCATGGTGTTCCAAGACCGTTTCCGGCAGCACATCCTGCCGGACCAGTTGCATATCCTGAACGTCTCGTTCCTCGTGCCCGACATGCGACGGGAGTTCGGAGGCTGCGCCGGGAACATTGCCTACTCTTTGCAGCTGCTCGGCGGCAAACCCCTGATCATGGCGGCAGTCGGACAGGATTTCCCGCCCTATGCCGATCGCCTCGACCGCCTGTCGCTGAGCCGCGCCCATGTCACCGAGGTGACCGGTGCGTTCACCGCGCAGGCATTCATCACCACCGACCTGGACGACAACCAGATCACGGCGTTCCATCCGGGCGCCATGACGCACTCCCATCGCAACAAAGTCGGGGACGCCACGGACGTCAGCCTGGGCATTGTCTCTCCGGACGGTCGCGACGGCATGCTGCAGCACGCTGCGCAGTTCCACGAAGCCGGGATCCCTTTCGTGTTCGACCCGGGTCAGGGTCTGCCGATGTTCAACGGGGACGAGGTGATGGCCTTCATCCGTCAGGCCGATTACGTGACGGTGAACGACTACGAGGCCCGGCTGGTGGAGGAGAAAACGGGGCAGAGCGTCGAGGCGCTCTCACGGCTGGTCAAGGCCTTCGTGGTGACCCAGGGCGCCGCCGGATCCACCATCTGGACAAACGGCGAGGCCACAGCCATCCCCAGCGTCACTCCGGAGGCGGTGGTCGACCCCACGGGTTGCGGGGATGCCTACCGTGGCGGGCTGCTGTACGGCATCGCCAATGGACTCGACTGGGAACTGACCGGCCGCCTCGCATCGCTGATCGGTTCGATCAAGATCGCCCGCCGGGGCGCGCAGAATCACGGCTTCACACGCGACGAGATCGAGACCCGGTTCCAGGAAGCATTCGGGACGCGGCCCTGGTAAGCCCGTTGCGGCAATGTGACGCTGCCTCCTTCACCGAAGGGTAACGGAAGCGTCACGGCCGCGTCACGGCCCATTCTTAGCCTGCGGCCTCCGACTGCGTTTCAGGAGGCCGCATGCTGCAATTGGAATCACGCCCGTCCCGAACCGGGCGGGCTCGCCTGTCCGTGTCTCTCGCCAGGTCGGCAGCCGAAGTTCGCGACGCCCAGAAGCTGCGCTGGCGGGTATTCGCCGGAGAGCTTGGCGCTCGGTTGTCATCGGACGAATCCGGGATCGACAAGGACCGCTTCGACGGCCACTGCGAACATCTCGTGGTGCGGGACGAAGCCAGCGGAGAGGTCGTGGGCACCTACCGCATCCTCACCGGCCCCGCGGCACGCGCGCTGGGCGGCTTCTACTCCGCCCAGGAATTCGACCTGTCACGACTCATGCATCTGACCGAGCGGACCGTGGAGATCGGGCGCTCCTGCATCCACCCGGACTACCGCGGGGGCGCCACGATGGCATTGCTGTGGTCAGGCATCGCGCAGTTCATGGCCTCGCGGCGCTTTGACCACCTCGTCGGCTGCGCCTCCATCAGCATGTCCGATGGTGGACACGGTGCTGCGAGCCTTTACAATCGCCTCTCATTGTCGAGCCTGAGTCCGGTCGAGTACCGGGTGTTCCCGAAATCTCCCCTGCCTCTCGAAAGGCTCGACGCGACCCGACCGGCGGAGCCACCAGCCCTCCTCAGAGGCTATCTCCGCTGCGGCGCCCAGGTCTGTGGAGAACCTGCCTGGGATCCGGATTTCAACACGGCGGACCTGTTCATGATGCTTCCACTGGCCAGGATGGACACGCGCTACGCCCGTCACTTCATGAAGGATGTCAGCCCCCAATAACCCGGTCATTCGCGGCCTGCGTCTTGCACGCCTGGGTTCTCACCTGCTGGTCGGACTCGGGCTGAGCGCGGTCGCCTACCCGCTGATCGGTGCCAGAGGAAGATCGGCATGCTTCCGCTGGTGGTCACGGCGGCTGCTGGTGATTCTCAACGTGCGCCTCCGGCGCCACGGAGACACCACGCCCTCGGCATCGGGAAATCCGATGCTGGTGGTGTCAAACCACGTGTCCTGGCTTGACGTGTTCGTCATCAGGAGCAGCCTGAACTGCCTGTTCGTCGCCAAGTCCGAGATCCGCAACTGGCCCCTGGTGGGTTGGTTGGTTGCGCGCCAAGGGACGGTGTTCGTGCACCGTGCCCGCCGCCACGATACCTCGCGGGTCAATGCCTCCCTCGGCCGCGCCCTGCAGCAGGGACAGGTCATGGCGGTGTTCGCGGAGGGCACGACCACCGATGGCACCGAAGTCCGGCCCTTCCATGGATCCTTGCTGCAACCTGTGGTCGAGGCTTCGGGCTACGCACAGCCGGTGGCCGTACGCTACAGCCATCCGGACGGCCGCATCAGCGACGCAGCGGCATACTCCGGCGATCGCTCACTGTGGCAATCGACGCTGCTCATCGTGTCCCAGCCGGAAATCCACGTCGACCTGCACCTGCTCCCGCCGGTGCATGCCGTCGGACGGCACCGGCGCGATCTGGCCGAGCATTGCGCGGCCCAGGTGGCCGGCGTACTCAAGCTGCCGGCGCCTGGCAGGGCACGTGGAACGGGCGTCGATCCTCAAGCCGCAACGCCGTGAGGCAGCGCCCCCAGAGGCAGCCCGTATCCAGCGACACGTAGCCCGGTCCGCTGCGGTAACCCAGCGCCGACCAGTGACCGAACACCAGGGTGTGGGAGGTGCTGCGACGGCCAGGGACCTCGAACCACGGCCGGTAGCCGACCGGAATGTCCGCCGGGTCGCCCTTGTGGCGGAACTCCATCACCCCTTCGTCGGTGCACACGCGCATGCGCGTCATGGCATTGACGATGACCCGCGCACGGTCCCAACCGGAAAGCGCATCATCCCAGCGGTCGGGGTGGTTGCCGTACATGGTGCGCAGGAATCCATCACGGCGCTCGGAACGCAGCAGAGCCTCGGCTTCCGCCGCGAGATCGCGTGCCTGCGGGACGGTCCACTGGGGCATCAGGCCCGCATGAACCATCGCCCACCCGTCCTCCACATGGAACAGCGGGCGATGGCGCAGCCAGTCGAGGAGATCTTCGCGGTCGGGTGCCTCCAGCACGTCCTGGAACGTATCCCCGGGATGGAGAGGGGAATGACCGCCGGCGGCCACCAGGAGGTGAAGGTCGTGGTTGCCAAGAACACAGACCGCACGATCACCCAGGCCGCGGATGAATCGCAACACACCCAGCGAATCGGGGCCGCGATTGACCAGATCGCCCACAAACCACAGCCGGTCGGTGCTGCCGGAGAAGCCGGACGCCTCCAGCAGCCGCTGGAGAGGTTCCAGACAGCCCTGGAGATCGCCGATCACATAGGTGCTCACGGCTGCAGGCGGGGGCGGCACCGCACCCCACACGCAGCCTGGACGGCTGACCGCTCGCGACAGACGGCGCCGGGCCGCAGGGCTTTACTTCGCCATGCCGACCAGCACATCCACCGCGCCCTTGACCTCTTCGTCCGAGAGCGCGGGATTGCCACCCTTGGCCGGCATGCCCCTGATGCCCTTGATCGCGTGCTCGTACAAGGTCGCCTTGCCCTGGGCGATACGCGGCGCCCACGCAGCCTTGTCGCCAGACTTCGGCGCTCCGGCCACACCGGCGGCATGACACATGGCGCAGGCGTTGTCGTAGACCGTCTTGCCGTCCTGCTTCGCTGCGGGTGCTGCCGCCACCGTCGGGGCCGGCGCTGCCGCTGCGCTGGTTGCGGCTGGAACCTCGCCGGCCAGCACCACTTCACCGACCGGCTTGATGCGGCTGGCCACGGCGCTCTCGGACATCCTGGGATCGTTCGGATCGATCCGCAGACCACCGGTGACCAGTTGCGCCACGAGGACGATGATCACGATGGGCACGGCAAACGCAAGAACGATGACGGTTACGAGCTGCTGCGGGGTCTTGATCAGCGACTCGTGGGATTCGACACTGGAGGCTTCAGCCATGGGTCCCTCGGAAAAGGCTAGGTAAACGCGTGATTATAGGAGACGACCCCTCGGGCGTGGAGGCCGACCGCACAAACGGCTATACTTCACGTTCCATCTGCGCGGCCGTAGCTCAGCTGGATAGAGTACTGGCCTCCGAAGCCAGGAGTCGTGGGTTCGAATCCCGCCGGTCGCGCCACTCCCCTCAGTACGTTCCCACAAATCAGTGCACGAGGCATGTTTCGCCTGGCCGCCGCAGTCACCCGGCGCGGTGCATCGCCCCCTGGGTCCTGGTGTCTCCCGCCCCCCCCCGGCTGACCGGAACGGAAAGCCCCGCAGGTGCCGGCTCGCCGAGAAGATCGTAGAGCCGGGCCAGACTCGCCCGATAGACGGCGTCGATGGTACGCACCGACTCTGGCGGATTGTGATCCCCGAACCACCAGCACCAGTCCGAGCCCTCGCATACGCCCAACTGACGGGACACCCGCTCCCGCTGCCGGGAGGACAGGCGCCCCTCACGCAGGATGAGGTCATAGTGGCGCTTTGCCTCGCACAGCAGTTCCCAGGCGCGGTTCTTCTCCCGGTGCCCGATCCATGTAGAGAGGTCACCATAGACCCAGCTCCCGGCCACCACCCGGTCCAGCACCGGAAATCCGTCGGGGCTCCCGGACGCCAGCACATCCGCGTAGGTGGTGGTGCGGATCGTCGGATGCGACTCCAGCAGGCTGTAGAGGTCGTCGAGAAAGTAGTAACCGTTGTACGGGTAGTACTCCCAGGCGTTCTCTCCGTCCAGAATGACCGAAACGAGCGGGACCTCGGGCGCGCCGGCGCCGGTACCGATGCGTTCGAGTTCGGCCACGAAGTCGGCAGCCGCGTCGCGTCCATGCCAGCGAGCGTATTCGAAGCCGATGCGGTCCGACAGCCGGTCATCGCGGAAGAACGCCACCGGGCCACTGGCGCCAAGGCGATGGCCGCGATAAAGACGGCCGTCGCGTGCCACGTCGATCATCCCGCCGGCATTGATGGAGGCCGCCAGAACCGACTGCCCGCTCGCGGTCCAGCGGACGCCGGCAGCGCCCATCAGCCCGCCGAATTCGGCCGAGAGCGCGCCCTCGGCCGGCCACATCCCTGCCGGGCGCCTCCCGAATCGCCGCTCGTGGAAGTCCAGCGCCCAGTCGATGTGCTGGCGGGTGCGCTCCTCGCCGCCGGGATAGCAGGGCTCATGGGGTAGAGGCAGCTCCGGCTGGCGCTCTCGCGCCGCATTGAAGTCCAGCAGCAGGGGGCCGATGGGGTGGTAGAACGGCGTTGTCGAGAGCTCCACCTGGCCGGCGTCGGCCAGTGCGCGCCAGCGCGGCAGAATCCCGGTGACGACGGTGCCGATGACCTCCAGCAGGGCTCTGCGATCCACCGCCGTGTAGCCGGAGCCTTTGGCCATCAGCTGCCCGATCAGCGGATGCTGCCGCCGCACTGTCTCGCCACACCAGGCGAGGTGATACCAGGTGAGCAGGTCCGAAAAATACTGCGCTGACAGATGGATGCCGCCTTCGGCGCCACCCTGATCGATCAGGCGGAACAGCTCGCGCAGCCTCACGTAGGCGGGAAACGGGTCGACCATCTTGTCGTGATTGGCGCGGAAGCAGCGATCCAGGATCAGTGCGCGCTGCGCCGGCGTGGTGGACTCGAGATCGTCCCGCCCCAGCAGTTCCAGCAGCGGATCTCTCAACCCGCCGGATCCGAACTGGTCGACATAGTCGTCCAGCTGGTCGACCAGGACCGGGACGAAGTTCACGACGGCACGCACACCGGGATGACGCTCCAGATGCGCGGCCATGTCCGAGTAATCCTTGAGCGCGTGCAGATAGACCCAGGGCAGACGGAACTCACCGGTCGCGCAGTCCCGGAAATCCGGCTGGTGCATGTGCCAGAGCAGCACCAGGTGCACCGGCCTCGCGTCGCTATCGCTCACCCTCACGCCACCCCCGGCATGCCGGCGCGTGCAGCCATCCGGGCACGGGTCCGCCTGTCAGCAGGTGCAACGCCCGCTTCGACCATAGGCGCACGGGTAGGACGCGTTCCCACAACGGTCTCCTTGCGCAGCGATGCATCCACGAACCCCATCACATGTCAGCGCTGGTGGAATCCCGGCTGCCCCAGCATGTCGGGCGTGATCAGGGTGATGCCACCTGCGCTCACATGGAATCGCGTCGCATCGGTCACCGGGTCGAGTCCGGCTTCCAGGCCGTCAGGGAGAGCGCAGCCCTTGTCGACCACACAACGACGCAACCGCACTTTCCTGCCCACCGTGACATCGGGTAGCAGCACCGAGTCCTCGATCTCGCTGAAACTGTGCACGCGGACGTTCGAGAACAGCACCGACCTCGCCACCCTCGAGCCGCTGACGATGCAACCACCTGACACCAGAGAGTCCACCGCATGGCCACGACGCCCGTCCTCGTCGAACACGAACTTGGCCGGAGGGAGCTGCTCCTGATGGGTCCAGATGGGCCAGCTCGTGTCGTAGAGATTGAGGTCCGGGTCTACGCGGGACAGATCGAGATTGGCCTCCCAGAAAGCGTCGACCTCGCCCACGTCGCGCCAGTAGGGTGCATCGTCCTTACGGCCGACGCAGCTGTCGGCGAAGTTGTGGGCGTAGACGCTCGCGCCGGCCACCAGCCGTGGGATCAGGTCCTTGCCAAAATCGTGGCTCGAGTTCGGCGCCCTGCGGTCGATGTCCAGTTGCCGGTAGAGGAAGTCGGCGCCGAAAGCATAGATGCCCATGCTCACCAGGGCGGTGTCCGGACGGCCCGGGATGCAGCGCGGATGCGCCGGCTTCTCCTCGAACTCGCGCACCCGCCATTCGGCGTCTACGCCCATCACGCCGAAGGCGGACGCGCCTGCCAGCGGTACCTCGATGCAGGCCACGGACACATCGGCCCCGCGTAGCACGTGCTCGGACAACATCTTTCCGTAGTCCATCTTGTAGATGTGGTCCCCACCGAGGACGAGCACGTACTCCGGCTGGTAGGAGCGCAAGATGTCGAGATTCTGGTAGACCGCGTCCGCTGTGCCCTGGTACCAGGTCTCATCGGCGGTGCGCTGCGAGGCCGGCAGGACGTCGACGAATTCCTTGAACCGGCCATCCAGGAAGCTCCAGCCGCGCTGGATGTGCCGGATCAGGCTGTGGGCCTTGTACTGGGTCGCGACGCCGATCTGCCGGATGCCGGAATTGACGCAGTTCGACAGGACGAAGTCGACGATGCGGAACTTGCCGCCGAAGGGCACGGCAGGCTTGGCACGCCAGTCGGTCAGATTGCGCAGCCGGCTTCCCTTGCCGCCAGCCAGGACCAGTGCGTATGTGTTCTTGGTGAGTCGACTGACGAAACGCGGGTCGTTCTGCATGGGGCTGCCTGTCCGGTACGTCGACGGGAAAATGGGCTGGCGACCGCGCGACATCGTCGGAAATGCATGTTCCGGCGAGGGCGCACTCCGCACAATCATACCCGTCACGACCGGACCGCAGGCCAGGGGCACTTCGACAGGCCGCTGGATGATTCGCCAAAGCGCCGGGCTTTGATTCATCATCGGCTTCGCGCAATGACCGGAATGCCATGAACGATCCGCAACTCGATCTCCTGCTTCAGGGCCGTCACCACGAACCCCATGGTCTGCTCGGCGTCCACGAGGCTGCCCCGGGGCAGTGGCTTACCAGACATCTGGACCCTGCCGCCCTGACTGTGTCGGCGCGGTTTCCGGACGGCTGGCGAGTGCTCCCGCGACGTGCCCCCGGGCTGTTCGAACTCACCTGCGCAACGCGACCGCAAATGCCGCTCACTCTGCGGGTCGAGCGCACCGGGGGGAATGCTGCCGATGCCATCAGCCCGTGGGTGTTCGCCCCGGAGCTGCCGGCCCAGGACCTGCAGGCGTTCAATGAGGGGCGGCACGCCGGAGCCGGCGGTCTGTTGGGCGCACACCGACTGGAACGCGACGGAGTCAGCGGAGTGCGCTTCGCGTGCTGGGCGCCGAATGCCGGGCGCGTGAGCGTGGTCGGGGATTTCAACCGCTGGGATGGGCGCGCCCATCCCATGACCAGCCGCGGCAGCAGCGGCGTCTGGGAGTTGTTCATTCCCGGCGTGGTGCCTGGCGCCCTGTACCAATTCGAGATCCGCCACCGCGACAGTGGCACCGTGTTTCTCAAGACCGACCCCTACGGCGGTGCCTTCGAACTGCGCCCCGGCTCGGCCGCGCGCGTGCTCGGCGCTTCCGGTCACCGCTGGCGGGATCAGGCATGGATGCACGCACGTGCACGCCGCGACTGGCTGCACGCCCCCCTCAACGCATACGAGGTGCACGCCGGGTCTTGGCGCCGCCATTCGGACGGCCGCTTCCACTCCTACCGCGAACTCGCCGTAAACCTTGTCCCCTACGTGCGCGATCTGGGCTACACCCACATCGAATTCATGCCTCTGGCGGAGCATCCGCTGGACGAGTCCTGGGGCTACCAGTGCAGCGGCTACTTCGCGCCCACGAGCCGCTTCGGCACGGCGGACGACCTGCGCGCCCTCATTGATGCATGTCACGCCGCCGGCCTGGGCGTCATCCTCGACTGGGTGCCGGGCCATTTTCCGCGGGACGACTGGGCGCTCGCCCGATTCGACGGATCGGCCCTGTACGAACACGAGGACCCGCGACTCGGCCTGCACCAGGAATGGGGCACCCACGTGTTCAATTACGGGCGCGGCGAGGTGCGCAGCTTCCTGTTGTCCTCAGCGGCACACTGGTTGTCGGAGTTCCACGTCGATGGATTGCGCGTCGACGCAGTGGCTTCGATGCTCTACCTGGATTACTCCCGACGCGAGGGGGAGTGGCTGCCCAACCGCCACGGCGGTCGGGAAAATCTGGAGGCCATGGCGTTCCTCCGGGACCTGAACACCCTGGTGCACCGGGACTTCCCCGGCGCCCTGACCTTCGCCGAGGAATCCACGTCCTGGCCCATGGTGTCCCGGCCGGTCCACCTTGGCGGGCTGGGCTTCTCCATGAAATGGAACATGGGCTGGATGAACGACTCGCTGGCCTACATGAGTCTCGATCCCATTCACCGGCGCTATCACCACGAGAGGCTCACTTTCGGCCAGATGTACGCCTACAGCGAGAATTTTCTGCTTCCCCTTTCACACGACGAGGTGGTACACGGCAAGCGCTCCCTGCTGGGCCGCATGCCCGGGGATGCCTGGCAGAAGTTCGCCAGCCTGCGGCTGCTGCTGGCCTGGCAGATGACCTCGCCGGGCAAGAAGCTGCTGTTCATGGGAGGCGAGTTCGGGCAGGGGCGGGAGTGGCGCGTCGGCGGCGAACTGGACTGGGAACTGCTGGGCATCGGCTGGCACGCCGGAGTGCAGGCCTGTGTGCGCGATCTCAATCGCCTGTACCGCGACCTCCCGGCGCTGCACGAACTGGATTTCGAGCCCGAAGGATTCCATTGGATCGACTGCCACGATGCCGAGCAGTCGGTGGTCAGCTGGATCCGCCGCGACCGTGCCGGCACCCCGTTGGTGGTGGTGGCGAATTTCACTCCGGTCCCGCGGCATGGCTACCGGATCGTTGCGCCGCTGGCGGGTCGCTACCGTGAGCGATTGAATACGGATTCGACCTGGTATGGGGGCTCCGACCTCGGAAACGGGGCTGGCGTATCGACTGAACCCGTTCCCTGGATGGGCTTCGCCGACTCGATGTGCCTGACCCTGCCACCACTGGGCCTGATCGTGCTGGAGCCGGGCGCGTGAAGGTGTTGTTCGCAACCTCGGAGGCCCACCCCCTGGTCAAGACCGGCGGGCTGGCCGACGTCAGCGGCGCCCTTCCTGCCGCGCTGCGGCGCGAGGGTGTCGACGTGCGCCTCCTCATGCCCGGATATCCGGCAGTGCTGGCGGCGGCAACCGATGCAGGCAGAGCGCTGGCGACGCTCCGGCTGGACCCGTTTCCGGAAGCCAGGCTTCTTGCCGGCACCCTGGACGGTGACGTACCGCTGCTGGTGCTGGACTGCCCGCCGCTGTTCCAGCGCGGCGGAGGTCCCTACCAGGACAGCGACGGCCGCGACTGGCCCGACAACGACCTGCGCTTCGGATTGCTGGGCCGGGCGGCGGCGGCACTGGCCAGTGACGCCACCCCGCTTGACTGGAGGCCAGACCTGCTGCACTGCAACGACTGGCAGACGGGGCTCGCACCCGCCTTCATGGCACTCTCGGGCAGGCCCGCTGCGCCCTCCCTGCTCACCATCCACAACCTGGCCTACCAAGGCATCTTCCAGCCGGGCACACTGCCACGCATCGGCCTGCCCTGGGACTGGTTCCGCCTCGATGCGATGGAGTACTACGGCAACATCTCCTATCTCAAGGCGGGCCTGCAGTTCGCCACCGCGCTGAGCACGGTCAGTCCGACCTATGCGCGGGAGATCCAGAGCGAGCCCCTCGGTTTCGGCCTCCAGGGCCTGCTGGCCTGGCGGGCCGGGGACCTCACCGGCATCCTGAACGGCATCGATACCGCTACCTGGGATCCCGCCACCGACCCTTCGCTGCCCCGGCGTTACGCCGCCGAGTGCCTCGCCCGCAAGGAAACCAATCGCGAGGCTCTGCGAACCCTCCTCGGTCTGGACGCCAGCCCTGGCGTGCCTGTGGCTGGCGTGGTCAGCCGCCTGACACACCAGAAGGGCCTGGACCTTCTGCTTGCCTGCGCCGACCGGATGCTGGAACTGCCGGTGCAACTGGCCGTCCTCGGGTCTGGCGACGCAGGCCTCGAGCATGGCTTCGCCGAACTGGCCCACCGCCATCCGGGCCGGGTCGGCGTGCGGCTGGGTTTCGACGAGACCTTCTCGCACCTGATCGAAGCGGGCGCTGACTTCTTCGTGATGCCTTCCCGCTTCGAACCCTGCGGTCTCAACCAGATGTACAGCCAGCATTACGGCACACCCGTCGTGGCGCGCGCCACGGGCGGGCTTGCCGACAGCGTCATCGACCTCCTTCCGGGAACAGGCTGGCGATCGCAGGCCGCCACCGGCTTCCTGTTCGACGCGGCCACGCCCGAGGCCTTGCTGGCCGCCATCGCGCGCGCTGCGGACGCGTACCGGCATCGCCATCTCTGGCGCCACCTGCAGCGCAACGGGATGGGCCGCGACTTCTCCTGGAACGGTGCGGCGCAACGCTACCGGGAACTGTATCGGTCACTGGTGGCGGGCGCATCCGCGAAGCCTCCCGGCAACGAAGCCGCCTGAGGTTCCCCGGGGCGCGGCGGGGTGGCACAATCCGTCGCCGGAGCCGTTTCCGCCTGCCAGAGGGCAGCGCGGGACCCGCGGCGACCCCACACCAAGACTGGAGGATTGCCATGATCGGAGAAACAATCGAGGTCAACATCGCCGGTGGGCTGGATGTGCCACTGCCTCGCATGGTGCACGTCCGCCAGAAATTCGAGCTTCCCCGGGTCGCCAACGTCTCGAAGACCGTGGCCGAGGAATTCCAGCGCCCCGAGGTACGCGCCAGGATCAAGCCCGGGATGAGCATTGCCGTGGGATGCGGCAGCCGCGGCATCAACAATATTGCCGAGTGCGCCAAGCAGGTCGTGGCGGAGCTCAAGGCGCTGGGCGCCAAACCCTTCATCTTCCCGGCTATGGGCAGCCACGGCGGCGCGACCGCCGAGGGACAGCGCGAGGTGCTGGAAGGCTACGGCATC
>Ga0169931_10010766_pt1 | contig 12991 bp, 8 predicted proteins | sample Kivu_15m_20L_FD_129675 | JGI IMG/M metagenome (GOLD analysis project Ga0169931, IMG submission 129675) | Freshwater microbial communities from Lake Kivu, Western Province, Rwanda to study Microbial Dark Matter (Phase II) - Kivu_15m_20L... | ecosystem: Environmental > Aquatic > Freshwater > Lake ...
AGTGTTGCTAATAATAAAATATAAATCTTTCACTAATAAGTATTGAATTAAATCTAAGCTATTCTAATAAAAATAATATATCTATTACTAGAGCGGCCTCGTGTGATTTACTAGAGCGGCCTCGTGTGATTTAAAATCGCTTTTGTTTATGAATTAACTAGTTTGATTTGTTTATGAATTAACTAGTTTAATTAATTTTCGATATTTCAATAGAGCCTTTTTGGCTTTTAAGGATTGTTGGCTAGTTTTCAATAACTGATTTTATCTTTCATTACTACTCTTTGACTAGTTTATAATTGACTAAGTGTTAGCTAAGCAGGTTGCCTAATAATTTACCCTTATTCGTCGACTTCTCTCTCAATCAAAACTTTATCTAATTGGCTAAGTGTTAGCTAAGGAACAGGTCATCCTAAGGAACAGCTCACCTAATGATTAACCCTTATTCATCGACTTCTCTCTCAAAAAAAATCGAATGGTCCTATTTATGATGTTCCGGACAAGGCTATTTCGTCTGCCTACTTACTTAATTCTTAAATTTGTTGAATTTCGGTTATGGAATTTAGATATCCTGCTACCTAGATATAAAGATCGAGACTTGGAGCTATAATCTTTATGTTTCGTTCTCTTATAACTAGAGATTGATAAAGAGATATTCTTGAGTTTATTTTAAACAATTATTTGTAGTTAGTTCGTTGAGCTTTTTTGATTAAAAGAGTTAAAAGATTTCATCTTAAATTGCTAAAGAAATCGAATGCTATGTTCCAATATTGATGGTTAAAATTTGATTAAAATCAACTGGCTATAATGTCAATTATTAAACTAAAAAGCTTATGCTTATTTGAAGTTACGATTGGCAATTCTTAAAGGACGGACTCTTTAGCGGATTATCAGCTTTCTGTTTTGAATGGGTTATATTTTTTGATTGTTTTCTATATTTGATTCGCCTTTTGAAAAGAGAGGTAAAGAACTCACGATTGCCTTTTAAGGGTATTTTAAATGGATATGGGCGATTTATGAACAGAATTCTTGTATTTTCGATTGTTCTATTTTAATCTTCTTTTTGACTTGAATCCGTTGAAAAATCAGAGAGTTATTTAGTTATTAAAGTTTGTTTGTTATCTCTTCATCAGTCAATTAGATATTGCTCGTCATTTACTTTTGAAGAAAGAGTCTAAAATTTTAGATTTTTTACATGTCTGAGTAAGAAAGACACTGTTATCGAATCGAAGGGTTGAAATAGACTTGTATAGATTCAGCTATAAATTGCCGATCTTTGGACTCCATCATTTTTTAAAAAAGCTTATTCTGCTGGCTAATTATTAGCTCTATTTATTGTAAAGAGATTTTTGCTCTTGGCAGCGTTTGATTTTCTCTTGCAGTATGTAAATTTGCGTCCTCATATCAGCCTTTGGATGTTTGTCCTTATTTAGATTACAAGACTATAATAAGTCAATCATGTAAATTTCCTACATTTATTATAAAAATTAACTTGTATTTGTATCGTTCATTTGACTTAAATTAATGCAAAAATTTGAATTTGTGATGCTAAAAGACTAAATTTATATAATTAAATACTCTAAAACAACAATTTTCATTAATATTGACATTAAAAAATATAGTAAAATAAAAGGTAAACATAATACTATACTAACAATCAGATTTCTATTCTTTAGGGCTGGCTTCTGAAAAAAAACAAAAAAGCAAAAAGCCCAAAAAGAGTACAAAGAAAGACGATCGAAGGCACCCTCAAAGCCAGAAACTCCTCTGGCCCATCAGTAAAAAAGAATACAAATCCAATAACAAAGCAAAAAAGCATCGAAAACACGCTTATATTTCGATAGGTGATTCCAAGCTCAATGTACAGACCTAAAAAGAAAACCATTACTAAGAGCATATAAAACTTTTCTTTCGAAAGATATTTCCATTCGTTCGAGTACTTCACTAGAAAATAAGCAAGCATAAAACCTAGAAGTCCACAAACAGGTGTCAAGGTCTATAGGCTGGCAGTTCGCTAGAAGACGTTACGAATCAGCTAGGCACCTACACCACTACTTACAGTCAGAAGCAGTGTTCTTTTGAATCCGACGATTCTATGTGAAAAATGAGGTACTGTTCGACGTAGGATCCGAACATAGCAGCTCCAAGCGTGGCCATGATGTAGTGATACAGATTTCTAGACAACACCAAAGAAATGATAAGTCTATAGTAGTGATAATTCTTGACTATAAAATACGGATAATTTTCCCCAAGTTAAAACAGGATCCATTGTGGAACCCTCATAAACTAATCCCTCGGTTACTCTGATGCCCTTTCTACTGTGCGAGACTGCGAATAGATGAACACGAAAGTATTGGTGAGTATCCAGAAGAATGTGAATGAGTAAAGTTGAAAATATGGTACGAAAGTGCAGCGTAGCATCCCTAGGAAATTTTAGTTTTTTGGGTGGATTTAGGTCGAGAAGAGGCAGCAGGCGAAGGGAGGGAAAACGTTGTCGTAGAGCTCTGTTTTGAATTAGTTCATAACTGATAGCTCATTATAATATCTGTTGGATTATTAAGAATCATAAATTGTAAGGCATATAAATAAATAATTGGATCATTTATTCTTTTTGATTGTCTTGCTTTTCATTCTTTTAGCCTGCTTGTTGGACCGTACCTTACCCAGTTGATTTTTAAGATGTTTGAGTTGAGTTTTAAGTTGTTTTTAGTTGCTTCTGATTTTATTCTTTTTGGCTCTTATCATCATCAAGGGCTTCAATTTCTTCTTTTATCTGTTAGTCGTACCTCCCTTCTTTTCCTTAGGTTTATGCTTGAATTTCAGTTTTTAGTCCTTTACTTTGCCCTTAGCTGCTTTTAGCTAGCCTTTAGACATTTTGTAGAATGCGATTTGATGAGGTTCGATGAATCCGTATCTGTTTTATTCTTATTAATCTTACATTTATGAGTCTTATTATTATGATTAGCTCTTTTCTTAGTCTTTTTTGTTGTTTTTTGATGATTTTTTATCATTTTTCTACTTTTTGTTAGTATTTTTATCTGACTTTGCTTCGACCTTTTACTCTTACTAGATTTCTTAGAACTATCCTTAATAGTCTTCTTAAATCTAAAGCTAGTCATCGTCTGAGAACTACTATTATTACTAGCCTTAGATCTACTACTATGCATCGTCTTAGCCTTATTCTTCCTCGCCTTCCTACTAATCATCTTCGAACTAAATCTATTAGCCATCTTCAAAATCAATCTATTCCCCGTCTTAGTCCTCAAATTACAGCTCTTACTCTCCATCTTAGTCATCTTCATCCCCTTCTTACTATTACTATTCTTATTCATCTTCTTAATTTTCTTCATCGATTTACTCTTAGTCTTGATTGGCAGCTTCTTCGTCGATCATGTTCCCCCATTCTTCTTATTGCTATTGCTTCTTTTTCAGCTTTCTTATTCGCTTGAAATCTTCGTCAGTCAGAACTCGATCGAATTCGATAGGAACATTTCCATCACCTTCTTTCAAAAGCTAAGCTCCAGCCAGTCTCTAGCAAGGTCCATCTCGAGTCTGCTCAGCTTATTGATTTTCCATAGAAGTCCTGAATTTTTTAGGCAACAAATGAGGATTATAGCTTTTCACAAAGTTTATGACTGATTTTGCAGCTCTTGAAACATTTTTATTCTTGTAATCATAATATGTGGTTAGATACAACATGATTTCTTATGTGACTACAGATGGAAGTTTCTTAAAAACTTATCTAAGAGTATTAAGTCCAATAGTCATGGTCATTTCCGAACACCTATCATTAACAAAATGATTGATAATATGCGCAACAATAGCCGAAATCTAATCCTACGGTATGAGTTCATGAACACTCTAAGCAAAAGCTATCATGACTTTAGGTATATCTTTTTGTTTTGGTTACATATATCGGATCAGAGAACGATAGAATGGTAGAAGGATAAGTTGGTGTCTCCAGATGATTCTTCCTAAGAGTTACATGTATACTATCTTATGTGCGTATTTTTAGTTACGGCTTCCCATTAAGTTGAATATTCTTTAGGCGAAGGCTTGGGCGTTGTAGAGTTGATCTATCGGCATGGTGTGTTTGGTGCGGACTTAGATCTATTTCTTGCGTAAACGACGAGCTGCTTTTCTTTTTTATTTTTACATTTGTTTCTATCTTCCCTTGGTCTGTCTCACTATACCCTTTCTAGCTCTGATGTCGGTAGGGTTGGGTAACTCGTCTTAGCTGTCTGGAAGTTCATCTAAGGGCATGGTAGTTTAAAGCAAGAAATGGCAGGCAGCTTGTCGTGTTCTGGGTGAGGGTGAAAAACAAGTCTAAGCTATAGTGTTTACTGTCTTAGTATCAGTCCATATGTTTCTTTTGTAGAGATCGATAAGTAATCTGAGTGCTCTTTGGGCTGTTTTATCTGCATGTTTTGGCAGATAGCTTGCAATAAAGGATCTCAATTGCTGATTGATTTTATTGTTGCGATGATGAGCATTCATCCTTCTGATATCATTAAGGATAAAATGGTACAAAGTTCCTCTGAGTTCCTTATCTTACAAACGCATAAGTTTCAATAAAAATTATGAAGTCGGTACTGGAAGTAGAAGTCCTTTAGCTCTGAGAATCATAACAGCACCTGCGCATTTACGTCTGTTGTAGGGATGTAAACTATTCCCCAGTTATTCGAGTAATCGCATGATCGCAGCAGGCACCCATCCAAGTTTTTACGGAAAATATTTATAGCTCCTGGCATGGAAAATAAGTAATTAACCGAATCTTTAATTTTTCTTCATGGTGTCGCCTTGAACTTTTTCGAATTAAACTTTGAACAGTTTGAGAAAGAGATCGACATCATCGGCATAAAGCGAATGATCTGTGGGCATTTTGATGGTGATTTCTTATAATTTTTTAAAGAGCGCATTGTCCATGGCTTTTTGATTCTCCTCCTGAGCCGAAGTTGAAGCCATCTTTATTATAATAATCAATAAGTCTAAGAATACCAAAATGATAATAATTTTTATATGTATATTAATATGTATATAACTATGTCCGAATCATTAATTCATTAACTTTGTTGTCGGATATAGTCGTTATTATTAGATGCCTATTGCTTTACCATGTATTACTCTTCTTCCTATTATTCTTACTATTGTCCTGATTCTTCATATTGGTGATTTTGATATGCTATCTATAGATACATATGGTCATTTTATTATTATTTTTTAACGAGTTGATTGTGATAGTAGTGCCATTGATTGAAATGTGCCTCGGATATGTCTATTTGGATAGTTTCATCGATTATTCTCCTTACCTAGAACTCTTGTATCGACCACTAGTTATAAATTTACTTTTAGCTTTATTCTTAGATCTCTTCTACGATCAAATTTTGATGATAACGATCATAACAATCCAAGCACAAGGCCACTATTTAATCTTATATTTTTGTGCAAGTTGGACAGTAGATGTATCCTCGATCTTTTTTGCAAGAACGACACAGGTAGCTGTTACCTAACTTGCCCGGGAAGTGTTTTTTGTTGTTGTTGAGTTTCACTCGTTTGTGAAAGGTGCGTAGATAGACCATAAAACACTATAATATTTTTTTCCTATTTTTCTGAATAAAGTCCGAAACTTATATTCCTGGTGTTTTGAGTGAGTATTGCATCAAGATGTTTAATACGAATATTAGCATTTTCGATTCTTCTAGAGTCAGTATATCTAACGCCCTACCTTTCCTAAGGTTAGCGAGCAGTATGTCGCGGACATGCATGTATCTCCGTGCATATGATATGAGTTAACATGTTTTATTCTTGCTTTTTTCTTATTATTTCCCTTAAAGGCTGTTTGGTTATTTTGTGGATTACTGAAGGAAAGCATGCAGGTCTTGGTGGGCGCTGAGGGAGATGCGACATGAATGATGCATGCCCATATGCAGGAGTGTTTACTTTGCTTCGAGAAGCACCTCGACGTCCAATGCTTTGATTTCTTAAATCTTTAACAAGAGTTCTTGCCATTTGCGGCACTCCGCGACGTAGTACAGTACTTTCCCATGGCCTATCATTACTATATCGTATGCGTTTTGTTAGGGTCTTAGTACTGGTCTGCAAGAGATAATCGCGATGCATTTGGATCCCTTTTTGGCTAGATTTTTTATAAACGTTTTACTCCTTCTCCGGGAGGGCTTATTCTGTACTTACCTTTTAAAAGACGATTGGACGATTTACATGTTTTGTTAGGTAAACTCTAGATCCAAGAGGCTAGATAACGTATATTCTGATGAAAGCCATCTTTTCACTTATTTGTACCTTTTCGATAGTCTAAATTGATTGAAGTAGGGCCCTAGTTCCTTTTGAATTAGGTCATCTAAAACAGAAATGTTAAAAGGGTTTTCTGCAACGTTTTTCTGGCTGTTCGATCGATTATCTTAAAGAATTTAGCCATTCTAAGAGTTTGGCGGCTAAATTAGATGATCCAAATTTTTGCGATTTTTTTCCATTATATGCTGTCTTCAACTTTATCAGTGTAAATTAATATTAGCTCAAATTTATATACCATTATGTACCAGAACATACCTCCTTAATTTCGATCACAAAAAAAGCATAAATGTGATTAACAACTCGATATTTTTGCCAGCTTTTTGACCCTAAATTTTCCTATTTTGACTTGATTTTTATATAAAAAAGTACTAGGAGACACTAGGTAGATGTAAAAAAGGAGCATTCTAAAAAATTAGTTTTGTTCGATTGTATCCATTTATAATAGTCTAGATAATCAAAAATAAAAGCAGATATAATCAAAGCCGATTTTTTTCTTCAAAACTAGATTGTTGATAGTCTTCTTACCGGAGGTGGCAGAGGCATGTCATCGTCATCTTCTTAAAAAAGGTGCTAAACTTAAACTAAATCACTGAAAATGTTTTGTTTTTCGTCGTTCGCATAAGTAGTAACTTTTTAGGGCTCATTGTTGTCGATGCTTCTAAGTGGATCTCTTTTCTTTTTTGAAGAACTCAAACAGTTGAATCCTTTATATTGATACGACTATTTTCTTTCTAAATTAAGCTTCATTTCATCGTTTTAATCGATCTTTTTGAGCATATTATTGAAACTAAGCTCATCTGACTCAGAACTAGAGTTCTTAATAAGTATAGGTGAGACTGCATCTGAAACTAAACTTAAAGTTCTGCTCGCCTTCATAGGCTTTGTTTCGGGTTCCTCATTGACTAAATGATTCTATTTGAGTTCTTTAAAAGAATTCTGATTAGAATATTGTGAGATCATCTCTCTGATTATAGTCATTTAATCTTTTTTTCCTTCATTTTGGGTGATGATTTTTTGTAGTTTTTATTCCATCTGTTATACCTTTCTCTTCATTATCGAATTCCAATGATTCTTAGCACTGTTATCGGTTCTTCCTTCAAGGTATTGTGTAATTTTGGTCCATTTGTTTCCCAACTGTCGATGACACAGAAACAAAGTCCACTCTTCCTACTAGCTCCAAGGTTCCTTATTGACGTTAGGATTCAAGTGATTGTACCATCTTTCACGGCATTGCTTGCCTGTGCGATTTGGTAGATTTTTTGCGATTTTTGTCCATTTGAGAGCGCCGTTGGATTGAACGGCAGCAAAGAGAGTGTCATCTTATTGTTGTGACCAGGTTTGTTTGGGGAAAAGGAGGCTGCGGAGGATGCTAAGGGAGGGCTGGGTTGGGTTGCTTTGGATTTCCATTAGATTTACTATATTATATTGGTCTAACGGATAGAGTTATGTTAGCTTGAGTAAAATAAAGATAAAAAGCAGTTAAAATCATTAATCAAGACAAGTTTTATCAAAAAATAATCATAATAAATGTAAAAAGCATAAGAAAATCAAATTGATTAAATACTTTTTTTTGGTAATTTAGATAGTAGATAGTACAAAAACATATGCTTTGATGTATGATTCCCAAATATTGTCAATTTTTGTCAATTTTCTTTATTTTTACAAAGTTATTTTTCTAAAATTTCAAGTTGCATATTCCTTCACAATTTTTATTGAATCACCGATAATATTAATATTAAATGGGAACCTGTCAAAACCACTTTTCCTCCCCAGAACGACGACAAAACACCCAAAATACTAGTCATCTGAGTCCCATGGCTGAAAAGCAGCGATTAGCATCGGAGAAATGGGCTAAGTTAGGAAAATCACAATATAACTTCTTGACTACATCCACTTCACATCAATCTTAGTGTATGTCTTAGGATGGAAATTCGACTCTTTCTCAAGATTTAGAGATGGAAATTTTGGCAGATATTTCTCATGACCCCAAGAAGAAGGCACAGTTCAAAATACTTATCGACAAGATTGTTCAACATATGAGCGAATAGAATTAAAACAAAAAAGTTTTCGAGGAAGTCGAGGAACTAATGACACAAGTTTTCACTCCTGAATCTTTTTCAGTTCAGAAAATATTCGACTATCTTGAGTTGACTGTCGGATGGTAGCAAAAAATAAACAGGAAGAAAGTGCATGAACTTTTGGAGAGCTGGCTATGACTAAGACACAAAATTATCGAGTGTTGTGGTGATTTATAGGCTTATATAACAAAAATTTTATTATCAATCCTTTTCCGTTATTTTCGTTACAGTTTCATATATTTTGCTAAATCTGTTGTTAATGATGACGTACAATATTCAGTTCTATAATAAAACTATTGTCAGAAATGGGAAACAGCGAGAGCACTGATGCAGTCAAGCAAACCAGCGCAGTTGAGCGTTCTACTAAAATGCGGGTAGAATTCGACTAGCGAATCGATTCTATTTTCAACACATATGGTCATGATCATAGTGGCACGCTTAGTCGATAAGAAGTCACGCAGTTGATCAGAGATTCGTTGTCTTTGGATGAAGAAGATATCAGTAAGGAATAGCTTGACAAATTGGTGGATTCGATGGCGTGTTCGGAGACCGGGAGATTGAAGAAATAAGATGTGGCTTCGATGTTTAGAAGAATGACCACGGGCAAAGATTGATCTGTACTCGCTTCAACCATTATCAAATCTGTTTGTCTTTTTTGTGTAAAAATGATCAATATTTTTGTTTAGATATTTATGGGTATGATGATTTCACAGATTTGCGTCATAAAATATAGTCAGATCATATAATACTTGATATATTCATGTTGGAGTGGCCCTAGACGATCTTGAATGTCAATAACTATTAGGATCACGAAAATCACTTAAATTAGCCAAAACAAATCGAACATTTGCTAATCCAGTCTGCAGGTCGCTATACAATCACACTGTCACGCATATCCATCTAAACTCTAAGTCTGCCGTAAATCGAAGCACAAGTTATGTAATAATACGGACTCGATGAAGACTCTTTAAGTATTTAGGCGTTCCAGACTCCGCAAAATATAAATACAGATCAAGGTGAAGATTTAAAACACATATTTTCTTTAGCTAAAGTATAGCTTGGAGGTAGTGTAGGATAATTCAAAGGTCAGTATGGCATAGGGAAAATACTTGAAGGAAGAAGACTAGTATATGACGGAAACACTATCATATACAATTTTTGGGACTAAGTCTTTCAATACGTTCTTTTGCACTAAATCAAGTATTGAGCTCAAAATAATGATTGTTCATGATAAGATAAAAAAGTCTGATCACTTACGTCATGTGAATTTGGTTAATATAAGTTGAAAATATTTATCTAGAAGTTTTTACTGAGTCTCGAAGTATAAGATTGTTTTTTGTATAATTTTATTTAAAAATAAATGGGCATTTGCGAGTCAAGTGGACCTAAAAAGCAGAATAAATCATCAGCTGAAGACGCTAAGTTATAAGCGCAAGTCCGTTAGCAAGTGGACTCTCTTTTCGACAAGTACGACAAGAACAAAAACGGCATTCTAGACAGGACAGAAGTCAAGAAAATGATACAGGAAAGTATGGGAGGATCCAAGGACAATAGGAAGGTAACTGAGAAGTAGGTGGATGATTGTATCAATGCTTGGGATACGAATGGTGATGGCATGATCCAGAAATCGTAACTGTATGAGATGTTCAAACTTTTGTATAGTGATAACAAGTGATCATCTCGATGTTAAATATCATTAAATATAAACAATCAAACTTATATTGAGGATCGAATAATGCATAAAAAATACTTTTACAAATTTGGATTTGAAAAACTTTAGCTAAAAATTACGTCATTAAAATCTTTTTTTTTCAATAAAAAGACTGAGTTAGGATATCATATCCATTATTTTAAATATGAACTATGCATTTTTGATATTTTTTTTTAGATTCTTAACACACAGAAAAGAGATAACTAAATAAATTTATTTGACGAATATAAGTAAAAATGCAGCTAAAAACAATTCTTCTGCTTTTTTTACTGAATAACAGTTAGATACTCCATGAATGCTTTTATATTTACCGCTGACAATACATTAATATTTCGCTGGCTTGCCAGATCGTTAATAGATATGTTAATCACAAGAATCTTCACTTCGACACTACTACTAATCTTGTGCATCACCCCTGCTCTAGCCACCTCCACGACCTACATCTCTAGATTCTCCACTTTTACGAACTCGATCGAACAAAGACCATCATATCTATTGGGAAACCTGATCGCAAACACTCAAGTTACCATTTTTGTCCGACTTCCAGACCCCCAAGGCTACGACCTGACACCCAAACATACAACTATACGCATAACTGACGGGAGGAACTTCAATATGCATCCTGTTCATAATTTCACATAATGTTCAGGATCATAATGTTTTTTGACCTGGAACGTGCCCGCAAACAACGCATATCACATCCAAGTCTTCGCCACTGATACATAGACCGATCAAACAAAAATCGTAATGTTTTAACTAACTGTGACTTACAGTAATATAAGGATCCTACAAGTCACTGATATTCTCAGGCAAAGGATGATCAAATACCTCTATCTAGCTAGTAGAGGCTCACTTACTTTAACCCTCTCACCTGTGGCAAATAACGCTCTTTCTTATCTTATTCTTATTCCTTTGGTTAGTGGATATACCGCTGGAAATAGTATAGTTCTCAACAAACCTACGAGTAGTGCTTCACTTAGTGCCACCTATGTCACCAATATTATCAATCCAGGTTATTATGCTGTCAAAATTATCAGCCCGAGTACTACTAATTAAGTTAGTTTCACACATACGACTAGTCTTTATCAGTGTCCTCATGACCCGCTTTTCACTGACGTGTATGGAATTTTCCAAGGCTGCAGTCATCCTGGGATATTTATCCAACAACAAGGACTCCCCTGTACCAACTATGATGCTTACAATCGAGTCTGTCGATCCTGTCTCAATGGTTATAAACTCACCTAAGGAATATGTGTCTTGGCGATTCCTTGTAAAAACCGATAATACTTATCAGCTACAGGTCGCTGCTTTGCTATAAGTCCAACTTGCGGAAACGTATACGATCCGTATTCTGGTTAATGTTTGAATTGCCAATAAAACTTTTATCTTGCAAGTGGTCAGTGTATATCGGTAAGGTCATTATGTCTTGAAGATGCTTTCTATGCTGATGGGAACTGTGTTAGTCGACTTTGTGGCAACTATGATCCGAGAAGCGGGCTTTGTACTAGTTGTGCGAATACTGCTTTTTTTTTGAGAAATGGAACTTGTTTGATTGTCGAGTGCGGAGCTGGAAAATTTTGGTCGGTTTAGAGAAAAGTTTGTATGAATGTTCCAACAGGCTGTGCTCAAATGAATCTGATTAGTCAACTATGTTAGTTATGTCTGACAGGATTCACTAAAGTCCAATAAAATTGCATCTCTACATCTGCCAACTGCGCCTCATACTCGACTACAATCAATTTCTGCCTTTTATGCTTGAAAGGCTATGACTTAACAAGCGGATACTGCATTAAACGAGTCGTAATTTGCAATGAAAATTAAATAAAAATAGACGAAACTTGTGTTCCAAAACCAAAGACACCTTGTGCTTCAGGACAGATATAAATCAACGGTCGCTGTATGAATCTGCCATCGAATTGTTTGCACATGGATGCTTTTTCTCAATGTACGCAATGCTAGAGAAACTTTTAGCTGCAAGGAACGGTGTGCCGACGATGTGCGGGTATAAATCCTTCATTTCCATGTGTTTTGTGTCCTTCTGGTTTCTTTATCGATCCTTTTGGTATGTGTCGATAGGTAAGTATTCATTGTCTGACTAGTGATACGAGTGGAAGATGCACGAGCTGTAAAAATGGTCTAAATCCTGTATTCGGAATGTGCTGCCCTAATGGTCAAATCGTTCAAAATGGCTAATGCCAGTCACCGAATACATCTGGAGGATCAGGGTCATCATCTCAAGGCGGATCATCGAGTAGTCCGTCTTTAGGAGGAAGCTCGTCTGACAGATTCGGAAGATTTTGTGGTCGAGCTAATATCGCATAAGGAATTTGTTTGAGTTGTTTGGGAGGCAGACCTTTAGTCAGGGGCAGATGCGATTGATTTATAGGATAGAATATTTTCTATAATTTTTGTATACTTTAGTTAGAGATGATAGAGTTTTCATAGTTTAAATTGGCGGCTAGCTGAGCTCTATTGTTATAAGTAAGTTTTGTTGAAAAATGAATCAACAAGGTCAATACTACCCTAACTACAACAAGTACAACAGGATCAGCTACCCCGAACAGCAAAGAAGAACCCAGCTATTCTAGAAGCTTTGCGAGCTCACTCAAGGCTATTTTGCCTACTTGTTGTACTTAACATATCCGACCACGAACTACGCGAAGTATCCAAATTCATTCATCTAAGCAGTGATTGCTTAGTACGAGTATGGAAATGTGGCAGGTGAGTGGGAATACAAGAAATTATTCGAAGAATTCTCTGCGGATTATCAGACCGATTATCAACGCTATGCAACAGAGGAAGTATACAGGTATCAAGAACAAGTTAGTCTAGCCATGGCTAATATGGCATCTCAGTCACAACCCATTGCATATACTCCTCCTAATGGTGACTA
>Ga0169931_10010767_pt1 | contig 12990 bp, 11 predicted proteins | sample Kivu_15m_20L_FD_129675 | JGI IMG/M metagenome (GOLD analysis project Ga0169931, IMG submission 129675) | Freshwater microbial communities from Lake Kivu, Western Province, Rwanda to study Microbial Dark Matter (Phase II) - Kivu_15m_20L... | ecosystem: Environmental > Aquatic > Freshwater > Lake...
CCGCCATCCATTACGACCGCGACGCCCGCCAGGGGGGCGCCAGCGGCTGGAGCTACTGGAAGCTCTGGAACTTCGCCCTCGATGGCATCACCTCCTTCAGCCGAGTGCCCTTGCAGGTGTTGAGTGGAGGGGGCCTGCTGATTGCCGGAGTGGCCCTGCTCTACGGCGCCTGGATGGTGCTGCGCACCCTGCTGTTCGGCATCGATCTACCCGGCTACGCCTCGCTGATGACGGCCGTGCTGCTCTTGGGGGGATTGCAGCTGATCGGGCTCGGGGTGCTGGGGGAGTACCTGGGGCGCGTGTTTGAAGAGGTGAAACGACGGCCGCTCTATCTGGTGCGCGAGCGCTGGCAGCGGCAAACCATTCCGGGCCCCAGCAGCCAGCCATGACCCTGCCCATACATTGGGGATCTCCCCAAACCGGCAAGCGTTAGCCATGTGGTGGCGAGCACCCTGGCTTGAGCAACGACGAGCCCTGCTGGGGCTGGCCCTGTTCGATGCCCTCGTGATCGTGGGCGCGTACAACGGGCTGTTCTGGCAACGCTTTGATCGCTGGGCCGGGATCACCGGTTCGGTGGCAACCCTGGTGCTGCTCTGGCTGACCCTCTCCTACTTGCTGGGTCGCTACTCCCGCAGCGACACAGACAAACGGCTCTGGTCGATCGGCTTGGTGGCTGCGGTGGTCACCGCGATCACGATGGTGGCCGCCTGGCTGGGCGTCACGCGAGATCCCCGTGCCCTCCCCGACTTCGTACTGCCCTTGCTTGGGGGCACGGCCATCCTCTCGGCACTGGTAGAGCACCGCGTTGAGCATCGAGCCAGGCAACCCAACCGTTGGCTGCTGTTGGTGTCGCCACAGGAAGGGGAGATTGTTGAGAGAGAACTGCAAGATCAAAACGCAGCCGCACGGCTCCGTCTTCAGATCTGCCACAGCCCGCACCAGGCCCTCTCGCTGCTGTCCAGCACTGACAGCCCCCAGGGCATTGCCCTTGGGGAGCAGGTGGCACTGGGAGATGAACTCGTTCAGGCGTTGCTGCAACAACGCAACCTCGGGCAACCGGTGCTGGAGCTGGTGGATTGGTGTGAATGGCTCCTACAACGCGTGCCTCCCGAATTGCTGTCATCCCGCTGGCTGCTCCTGGCCGAGGGGTTTCGGCTGCGACCCGGTCAGGCCGGTTGGCGCCTCAAACGCCTGGGTGATCTGGTGGTGGGAGGGATGCTGCTGGCCCTGGCGAGCCCGATCTTGCTGCTGGCCGCCGCACTCATCAAAATGGAGGATGGCGGCCCCGTGCTGTACAGCCAGATCCGCACAGGCCTCTACGGGCAACCCTTCCGCATCTGGAAACTCCGCAGCATGCGGGTGGGGTCGGAAGCCCTGGGCGTGCGCTGGACCAGCCGCCACGACCCGAGAATCACCCGGGTTGGTGGCTGGTTACGCCGGCTGCGGCTCGATGAATTACCTCAGTTGGTGAATGTGCTCGCAGGCGACATGAGCCTGATTGGGCCAAGACCCGAACGGCCTGAATTGGAGCACAACCTCGAGCAGCTGATCCCCCATTACCGCGTCAGACACTGGATCCGGCCAGGGCTGAGCGGCTGGGCCCAGGTGTGCTTCCCCTATGGCGCCAGTGTGGATGACAGCCGCAGCAAACTCAGCTTCGACCTCTATTACCTGCGCAACTTTTCGCTGGGCTTGGATGGCCTCATTGTGCTGAAAACCATCCGTCTGGTGTCCAGGGCGCAGGGGGCCCTTCCCAAAGCCCTACCGCCTTCGGTGATGCACGCACCATGAGATCCCGATGAGCACCCAGATCAGCGTGCTGATGCCGGCCTATCGGCCCAATCCCACCTGGCTGCAGGCCACCATCGGCAGCCTCAACGCCCAGACCTACCCCCATTGGCAATTGGTGCTGAGCCTGGATGGCGATCACCCCGACACCCTGGCCGCCGCCCACATCGCCAGAGACACCCTGGCACCAGGGCACACGCTGATCGTGGTGGAAGGGGAGCGCAGCGGCATCACCGGCGCCTTAAACCGGGGGCTGGCCGCCTGCAACACCCCCTACACGGCGCGACTGGATGCCGACGACCTCTGCAGGCCGCGGCGGCTTGAGCAGCAATGGAGCCTGCTGGAGCACAACGCCGCCCTGGTGGCCTGCGGCATGCAAATCCAGGGCATCGATGCCAACGGCCATCCCCTCACAAAGCGCCTGCATCGCTACCCCACCACCCCAACCGCCACGGTGTTGGTGGGAGCGATCTTCAACACACCGATCGCCCATCCGGTGCTGATGCTGCGCACCGAGCAGGCCCAGCGTGTGGGCGGCTACCGCCCGTTGCCCTGCATGGAGGATTACGACCTCATGGCCCGCCTCTGCCAGCTCGGAGGCCTCACCAATCTGGCGGACATCGGCCTCGACTACCGCGTGCACACCGCCCAGCACAGCCGGCAGGTGCGGCCCCGGAGGTCTGATCTGCTGACAGCGCGATGGCGATTTCTGCAACAGCTGGGGCGCCAACGGCCCCTGGCCTTCGGCCTGCTGGGGCTGCCCTTGCTGCTCTATGCCATCGGGCCCCAAGGGGAATACAGGCTCCGCCGGCTGGCTGGTCGCTGGGCCGCGGTGCTCAAGCGGTGATCGGGCCCAACACCCCTGCTGGGAACGGCCGCTGAAATATCCGGGGCGCCAACGGGGCTGGCCTCAGTTCAAGGATCCGATCGCAACCAGCCAGGGTGGAGAGCCGATGGGCCACCATCACCACGGTGATCTGCCGCTCGCGCCGCAAGCCGTTGATGGCGGCCAACACCGCCGCCTCCGTGGGGCCATCGAGGGCACTGGTGGCCTCATCGAGGATGAGCAGCGACGCCCCTTTGTACAACGCCCGGGCCAGGCCGAAGCGCTGCCGTTGGCCGCCACTGAGGAAGGTTCCCCGCTCTCCCGCAGGGGTCTGATAGCCCTGTGGAAGAGAGGCAATGAAGCCATCCAGCTGGGCGGCAGCTGCGGCCTCGCGAGCCCGCTCAAGATCCACGGCGGCAGGCGGCACACCAAACGCGATGTTGGCCAACAGACTGGTGTCGGCGATGAACACGTGCTGGGGCACATGGGCCAAGCTGCGGCGCCAACGGCGTAACCGCAGAGGTGCATCGGCGGAAGCGTCATCCAAGCGGCACCCATCCAGCCAAACGGCCCCGGCTTGGGGCATCAGCAAGCCCATCAACAGATCCAGCAACGTGGATTTGCCGGCTCCGGTGGGGCCCACAATCCCCAAACATTCCCCGGGGTTCAACTCCAGGCTCAAGCCCTGGAGCACGGGCTGTTCTGCACCGGGATAGGCGTAGGTCACAGCCTCCAGCCGCAGCTGATGGGCCTGTGCGCTCGCTGGCGGTGTATCCAGCGGTTGCTCCAGCCCACCGGCAAATTCTGGAGCAGGCTCCTGGCTGAGGGCCTGCTGTACAGCCCGCAGAGCTGGCTGAGCCGAGCGAATCACTGCGGCACTGGCGTAGCACTGCTGCAGGGAGGGGATCAAACGCTGGCCCCCCAAGGCGAAGGCGCCAAGAATCGCAATCAGATCAGCGGATCCCTTCGGGTTGGCCTGCACCAACAGCACCGCCAACAGGATGATCAGCAACAGCAACACCGCCTCCAGCAGAAAGCGCGGCGCAGCCGCCAACACCTCGATCCAACTGGTCGACAACCGAAAGCGCAGATCCGCCTCACTGAACCGCAACACACTGCTCGCCTGGGCGTTGTCGAGCTGGATGTCGCGAATGGCGCCCAGGGCCTCGTTGATGGCCTGCAGTTGATCAGTCACCGCTTGGGTGTTCTGCGCACCCCAGCGATCGAACAGGCGTCGATTAGCCCTTAGCAACAGCCCATACACCAATCCCAAACCCAGCACCACGCTGCCCGCCACCGCGGGCTGGAGCAGCGCCAAACCCACCACGAGGGCCGCGCTCACCAGAGCCGCTTGGATCAGCTGAAGCACATTGCGAATGGCCAAAGCCACCGCAGAACTGTGCTGAATCGCTGTGGTGCTGATCTGAGCGGAACGCTCGGCCAAAAACGCGGCGTAGGGCAAACAGAGGTAGCGATGCAAGACCCGGGTCGACAGTTGGTGGCCCACCTGGGCGGCGCTATGGCTGCTCAACCAAAGGCTGAGCAGCCGGAGCACCGTCGCCAGCACCAGCAACAACGCGAAACGGCCACCGGCCTGGGGCAGGTTGTCCATGGGCAGGGCACCCACCGGCGCCGCCAGCAGGCTGAGGAACGGCACCGCAGCGGCGAGGGTGAGCACCTCCATCAGCGCGGAGAGCCCGCTCAAAACCAGGCACAGCCAAACCAACCAGCGACAGAAGCGGGGCAGCCGCCGCAGGAGTGCCAACAGTTCCGCCATCAGCGCAGGCGACTCTTGAGTTTCTGCAGCAACGTCCTCGGCGGCGGGGGTGGCTGCTGACGCAATAGGGCATGGCCGCCGTAGGCCTCCTTGCCCCGCATCAGAATGCGAGCCGGCTGAGGCAACGGCCAGTCAAGATCGCTGGGAACCAGGTAATGCGAGTCCAACACATGCACCGCCTCCGGATTCCGGGCTTGCAACGCCAGCACATAGCGGTTCCAGTGGCTCTCATCATGCCAACGGGCCACCAAACCTTGGGCCAGATCTTGATCGATCGCATCACACAGGTCGTCCACGAGTGCGGCAAAGGCGTCGCCACGCCCTGCATTAATGCAGCCTTGAAAATAATCGCCTCCATGCTCCACGTAGGCGCTGGAGCTTGAGCGTTGTTCAAACGGAAACGCAAAGCCTGAGGGCTGATGGCATCCCGGGTGACGGCCAGCCACAAGCTGCACAGCGGGGTGATCACCAAAAAATTCAGCCGACGCAATCGGGCTGAGCATCTCCGCATTGGCGTTGAAAAAAACCACCTGATCAGCGCTGGCAATCGCCTCGCGCACGCGCCGAAACAGGTGATAGCGATACAGGCTGCTGAAGGGCCATCCCAGAAAGTCTTGATGCAACACCGTGACATCAGCTGCCGAGGTGATCGCCGCTGAATCCGTGAAGACATACCAATGGCGCTCAGCCTCTGGGCAGAAATAACGACGACTGCTAGCAATAAACTGCGGCCAGAAGAGCTCGTAGCGCCCCAGGGCTACGTAGAGGATGGCAATGCGCACGGTTAGCTGTGCTCCTGCAACAGAGGGGGGTAACGCTGCACCCAGGTGGACAACGCAAACGCCCGCAGCCCGTAGTCACGAATCGCGGCGCGACCCACCTGCAAGCACTGCCGGCGGTTGTGCCGGATGGCCTGGGCGACCTGCTCGTGATCCTGCAACGCAGCATTGGCCATCACCGTAATGAAAGGGAGGCTGCGATCCAGGTTGGCCGCTGCAGGCTCCGACACCACCAGGCCGAGGCCTGCAATCAAGGCCTCACAGCACACCAACGGGTGGGCTTCACCATCGCTCAGCAACACCAGATTGCCGAAGTCGGTGAGTCGCTCAAACAGCTGCTCACGGCTCCAGGGCCCGAGATAGCCCGGATGCTCCTTCGGAAAACGCGGATCCACAATTGGCCCCACAAAACGAAGATCCTGAAGGGATGCGAGCTCCACCTGGCGCTTACGGGGCTCGATCTTGCCCACACACACGCTCAGATCGGGATAGGCGGGCGCCTGGCTATAGCGAATCAGGTCATCGCGGGCGCCATTGGGGCAAACACGGATCTCCCCACGGAACCCAAAACGCCGATATACCTCGGCAATCCCAGGGGAGAGGCAGATCAGCGTGCAACGGCTACGTAAAAAAGCACGGAAAAACGGCTCGTAGCTCAAGACCGCGAGCACGGGGCGGGGGCACCCCAAACCCTGCAAGAGGCGGGCCGGCAACAGACGCCGCAACAGCCGTAGACCGGCCACCAGTTTCGGCCGGCGAAACAGCCCCCACCATTGCGTAAACACCTCGAGATAGGCGTAATGGCTGGTGGCCACCACCCGCGGGCAGGCCATCTGCTCGGCCCAACCGATGTATTCGTCGTAGTGCAAATGCACCAGATCGGGCTGACTCGCCGCCACCTCGGCCAAAGCCTGGGCACGGTCACGCTGATTCACGATCGTGACCTGATGGCCAGCGGCCTCCAGCATCGCCGCCTGATCAGCAATCAGGATTTCAACCGCACCCCAACCCTTGGGAGGAATTGGCATCAGGCCTGGCCCAACCAAGGTGATCTTCATCGCGGCTGCAGGGGCCACACATCCACCACAAACCCCAACTGGCTCCATTCCTGCTGCTGCACAGCATCCCTCGAAGGCTCGCGATACCAGTGGCGTGGCAACAGTGTGGTGCCGGCATCGCCCCACAACATGGAGGCCAACTTGCCGGCGCAGAGGCTGAAGGTGGAATTGCTGGCCACGATACGGCGGTGGCGGGCGAGCGCCAGAAAATCGGCCTGAGGATCACTGGAGGCCATCACCAGCACCTCAGCGCGGTGGGCGTCAGGGCAGAGCTGGTGGAAGCTGGCGGGGTCATCGGTGATCACCCGCAAAGGATCAGTGCCCCCTAAACGCACCCGCCAGGCCAAACCAGCCCGAAGTTGCTGGTCGATCGCCAGAGGGGCGTAGAGGCGCTGGTTCTGGGGCAAGAGGTAATCGCCGAGGCGCACATGCAGCGCCACATGGTGATTGGGGAAAGGCCGCAGTTGATGGCGATGGCGAAGCCCTTCAGCCAAACCGCTCCAGAAGCCGTTGGAAGCGGATCCAAAGGCCTGAGCCCGTTGGACATAGCCCAGCAAGGGAAACCAGCCGGAGGCCTGGGCTGCGCTCAACAGGGTAAGAACCTGCTCGTCAGGGATGCCGTCGTGGAGGGCCATGCCCCGCTGACGCGCCAGGTAATACCGGAGCCAGTGCGCTGCTTGCCGCAGCCAGGGGCGTAGCTCCTGGCCGGCGCTATTCATCCATGGGATCAGAGGGCGATAGCTCACACGGCGCAGCGCAGCCCAGCCTGGGCTGAGCAGGAATGGATTGATCCGCAACCTCACGCCAGAGCGCTCCACAAGGCTCTGGGCGTAAGCCCGTTGGATCAGTTGGTTGCCCAAGCCCCCCTGCAAAAACAGCTCCAGGGTGGTGGCCACATCTCAAGCCAGCGCTTCCAACAGTCTGTTCCACTGCTGTGCCACCACCGCCCAGCTGTGGTGTTCGAGCACATAGGTGCGGGCGGCTCGCCCCAACTCTTCTCTCCAGGCGGGGTGGGCATGGAGCTGCTGCAAATGGTGCTCAGCCTCGCGGCGGGAACGCGCCACCAACACACCGGGGATCGGGCCATGGCAGAGCCAACCACGGGGACGTGCCAGCACCGGACAGCCGCAGGCCAGTGCTTCCAACATCGCCAAGCTTTGATATTCCGTTTCAGACCAACTCAGCAAGCAAAGGGCCTGTTGAAGCAGCGGCCGGCGTTGCTCGGGTGCAAGACCCAACAGCAGCTCGAGCTGCTGAGGATGGCCCATACGGTGGGCCTGACGCCGTAGGGCAGCGGCATCAGGGCTGGATTCCGGGGCCAACACCTGCAACCGCAAACCGGGCCCAGCGGCCGCCACGATGGCGAAGGCTGCCGCATGGCCCTTTTGCCACTCCAGCCGGCCAATCGACACCACAGTGGTGCGGGCTGTCGAGCAGGTCAGATCGGCAGGCCGCCAAACATCAGTGTCCACGGGATTGCCGATCACCGTGACAGGCACACGGAGCCAACGGGCCAGACACTCATCAAGACTGCGTTCATCCCCACGGCTGCGGCGTCGATACGCCACGACCAGCCCATCACAGCGACGCAGCGTTGCGATCACACCCAACAATTGCGGCCAACGGGACAGCCAACGCATCACCCCGAGTAGAGGCCGTGCCCGGTACACGATCAACGTGCCGAGACCATGGCTCCACAACAGCCGGTGCTGCCCAGAAGAGCTGTTCCGAAGCTCGCTCTCAGCAGGCGTGTGCCAGCCAACAGCCACGAGCACGTCGGCTGCATCCTGGTCGACGCATGGCAACCGCCTCAACAAACTGTGGAACGCTTGTGTCAGACCACCAGCACGAGATTCCCGGGGAGCCAAGAAGTGGCAGGCAGGATGATTCACGCAAGCCCAGCAAAAATGGATTGAACAACCGAAACAGCTGCTAGCACAATCGTTCGAGTACATGTGCCGTCGCACAAGCCGTTGCCTCCCAGCGGAACAACGCCGCACGCTGCAAGCCACGCTCACGAAGTTGTGACTGCAACAACCTGCTCACCACCACCTCATGCATCGCATCGGCCAGAGCATCCACGTCGGCGGGATCCACCAAGACCGATGCATCGCCACTCACCTCCTCCGTGCCTGAACCAAAACTGGTAATCACGGGGGTGCCACAGGCCATCGCCTCCAGGATTGGCAACCCGAATCCCTCCCAGAGGCTGGGATACACAAACGCCAAAGCACCACGATATAAATCAGGAAGCGCGCTGTAGGGCACATAGGAGCAAAACTCAACGCGGTCTTCCAAGGCCAAGCCCACCACAAGGCGCTTCAAGCACGAGCTTTCCACGGGATGCGGCTTGCCTGCGAGCACAAGGCGCAGATCGGGATGTCGTAGCGCCACCGAGGCAAACGCCTGGATCAGCCGTTGCAGATTCTTATGGGGATAAGCCTGGCCAACATGCAGCAGATAGGGCTTGTCCCCCTGAAGCAAGGGAGGCACCACGGCTGGCTGAAAAACCGCTGTGTCATACCCCAGGGGAATCACGCTGATAAGATCATCTGTTAGCCCAACACAGCGCTGGATTTCCCGTGCCGTGAATTGGGAGTTGGTGAGGATATGGCGGCAAGAGCGCAGCAGGGGTGGCACCCAGCTGCGGAAATACAGCGATTGCAGTGAACGCTCCGGATGGCTGATCGGCCGCAGATCATGCACCATCACCACCTGCGGAACCTCTTGATGCCCGAGGTAACCCTCAGGCGCAGGCGTGAAAATCAGAGAAGCGCCATGGCGGCGGGCCAATGCTGGCAGTTGCGCTTGGCTCCAAACCAGGCGCTTCAGGCGTTGCGGTGCCGTGCCCTCCTGGCCGCCGGCAATCAGCACATGCGGCAGCTGCTGCAACGCAGGCAGCACCGCATTGGCATACACACCGATTCCTGTCGGCTGGCGCAACACAGGGGCATAGTTGAGCAGCAGCATGGGCGAAGATCAGGCCAGACCGATCAACCGGCGGCGGCCATATTTCAGCCAGTTCAACACCCAACAGCCCGCACTCGGTAGCCAACCGAGATGCCGGCGCTGGGCGCGAAAGGTTTCGGCAAACACCTGGCCAATGCGGGTGTGGCTCACGCCCGCCTGCACCACCTTGAGAATGGAGTCGCTGCTGTGCACACTGCGCAACGTAGGCGGCAGCCGCAGCAGCCATTCGTAGTCACCACAGATGCGAAAACGGGCGTCGAAAGCGCCAAAGTGTTGGAATAGCTCGGATCGGATCAACATCGCCGGATGGGCGATATTCATCGATTGGCGCATCCGCCGCCAGTGCCAACCCGAGCCCCAGTGGCGCAGCAAGCGTCCATCTGGGGCGTAGTAAGCATTGCGGGCCGTGATCAAATCGGCGCCAGAGGTTGTCAGCCCAGCAATCCGCTCAAGGCTGTGCACGTCAACAAACACATCATCGGCCCCGATAAAGCAGACGTAGTCGCCGGTGGCCAGGCGCAAACCCCGATTCCAAGCGTCGTAGATGCCATCATCCGGCTGGCTGCTCCAGATCAAGCGCTCTGGATCCCCCAGGCGCCGCCGAAAAGCCTCCACCAACGCGGCTGTGCCGTCATCAGAGGCGTTATCCAACAGCAGCAGCTGCCAATCCCCCCAACGCTGCGCGGCCAGGCTGTCCAGGAAGGGCGCCAGCTGCGGCGCACAGTTCCAGGTTGCCACCAGGATTGAAACCCGGGGGGCCGCTGCTCTCATGAGCGCACCAGCGCGCTGATGCTCTGCAGATCAGCCATGGAGCACAGGCGCGGCTCAGAGGGCTGACCGCGCAACGGTTTCAGCAACACGCTGTGCTGATCCAGTTCGCCATCGCCGAGCACAGCGGCCCAGTGGGCGCCACTGCGATCAGCACGCTTGAACTGCTTGCTGAAGGCTGCCCCACTGGCATCAAGCTCCACCATCAAGCCAGCGCGACGCAGCCGGCAGGCGAGGGTGACCGCCGCGGCCTCCGCCCGCTCACCCCGGTTCACGAGGTACAGCTCAGGAATGACCCCAACCCTCGGCATCGACTGCACCTGCGACAGCAACAACACCAGGCGCTCCATCCCCAAAGCCCAGCCCATGCAGGGGGTGGGAGGCCCACCCAACTGCTCCACAAGACCGTCGTAGCGGCCACCACCGCACACCGTGGCTTGCGCACCCAGTTGGTTGGAGGTGATCTCAAAGGCGGTATGGCCGTAGTAATCCAAGCCCCTCACCAAGCGCGGATTGAGCCGGAAGGGAATCTCCAAGGCCGCCAAACCCGCTTGCACCTGCTCAAAACGCTCGCGGCTGGACGCCGCCATGGCATGCAGCAGCTGTGGCGCATCCACCAGGAGAGCCTGCGTATCGGGATGCTTGGAATCCAGAATGCGCAACGGATTGCGGTGCAGCCGTGCCTGGGAGTCGGCATCAAGCTTTTGGGCATGCTGCTCCAAATAGTCCAGCAGCTGTTGCCGGTAGAGGGCACGCTCCTCGGAGGTGCCGAGGCTATTGAGCTCCAGAGCGAGCCCCTGCAGACCACAGGCCTGCAGCAGGTCCCACGCCATGGCGATCGCCTCCACATCACTACGGGCGTCGGCGACACCTAACAACTCCAGGCCGATCTGATGAAACTGGCGCTGACGCCCGGCCTGGGGGCGCTCGTAGCGGAACATGGGCCCGCCATACCAGAGGCGCTGCGGCCCCTGCGAGAGCAACCCATGCTGAATGGCAGCCCGCACCACCGACGCTGTGCCCTCGGGCCGCAGGGTGCAACTGCGCTCCCCCCGATCCAGGAAGGTGTACATCTCCTTGCCGACCACATCGGTGGCCTCGCCGATGCCCCGCGCAAACAATTCCGTGACCTCCAGCATGGGGGTGCGGATCTCATGCACCGCCGCGCGCTGAAAGTGGCTACGAGCCTCAGCCTCGACCCGCTGCCAGAGCCCAGTCTGCTCAGGCAGCAGATCCACCATGCCGCGCAGGCTCTGCAGCTGCTCCACCATCGATACACGATTGGCTCCAGTCTGCCGCCTAACGTCAAAGGTCCTGTCGGACTGAGTCCTTGGCACAACTGCTCATCACTGGTGGTGCCGGGTTCATCGGCAGCCACACGTGCTTGGTCCTCCTGATGGCCGGGCATGACCTCGTGGTACTCGATAGCTACAGGAATAGCTCGCCAGAAGCTCTGAGCCGTGTTGCGGCACTGGCAGAACTAGAGCCTGACAGTCCGCGCCTGAGGATCGTTGAGGGCGACATCCGTTCCAAAAACGATCTGGATCGAGCGTTTTCGTCCGGCAACCTTAAGCAACCAATTGATGCCGTCGTTCACTTCGCGGGTTTGAAGGCAGTCGGAGAGTCTGTAGCGAAGCCACTGCTCTATTGGGATGTCAATCTAGCCGGTAGCTGCCATTTATTGGAAGCAATGCGAGCACATGAGTGCAGAACGATGGTTTTCAGCAGCAGTGCAACCGTCTACGGCTTTCCGAATCTGGTTCCAATCCCCGAGACCGCATCGATCCAACCGATCAACCCCTACGGTCACACCAAAGCCGCCGTGGAGCGAGTCCTGGAAGATGTGTTCGAGAGCGAACCAGGTTGGAAAATTGTCCGATTGCGCTATTTCAACCCAGTGGGGGCACACCCGAGTGGGCTCCTCGGGGAAGACCCTCAAGGATTGCCGAACAACCTGTTCCCTTTCATCTCACAGGTTGCTGTTGGGCGGCGACAAATACTACGGGTTTATGGGGGCGACTGGGCAACATCAGACGGCAGCGGGGTGCGTGACTACATTCATGTGATGGATCTTGCTGAAGGACATGAAGCAGCTTTGACCTATCTTTTTAAGCATGGATCTCAATTGCTAACCCTCAATCTGGGGAGTGGCCAGGGCTACTCCGTCCTTGAAGTTGTGAAAGCATTTAAAGAAGCAAGTGGATGCTCAATCCCCTATGTAACCGTTGGTCGGAGGTCCGGGGATGCGGCAATTACGGTTGCTGATCCAAGACTGGCAGAAAAGACGCTGGGCTGGAAGACTCACAGGGGCCTTGAGGAAATTTGCCGAGATGGCTGGGCCTGGCAACAGCGCAATCCGCAAGGTTATCAGGCATAACCCATGAAGCATGTTCGACATACCACAAAAACCAAGGCGCGAAAGATGCGGAGTCGTCGAGGGCATAAGTCTTTAATAGAGACAATCAAATGGATGGCTATCAACTGCGCAATAGCCGCCAATAATGCTTGTCCAAGATTAACAAAAACGCACCAAGATATACCATCATCAAAGGAATGCATCGTTGCCACAGTAGCATTCAACAACCCCGAATTAGTTCGCATACAATTCGAGTCACTTCGAAAGCATATGAGAGCGAACTTTAACTACATCATTTATGACAACTCAACAGACCCACGTGCAAGTGAGAATTTGCAGAGCTATAGCAAGCAGCAGGAGGCCATTATCTACATCAAGCCAAGGTTTAAAACTATAGGCAGACTTAGCCCTAGCCTTGATCACGGCTTTGCGCTCAATTGCTGCTCCAAAATGATTGCGGGACATGGGAAGGCAGCAAGATTTGCGTTATTACTAGATCACGACATTTTTCTAACAAAGCCTTGGCATCCTTCTGAGAATCTTATCTGTCCGACGACAATCTGGTTGAGGGGTCGCGCCAAACAGGTTGACCGCTCTGGAGGGGTTCAGCTGAATCCAGTTGCCATGCGCAGGGCACTGGGTCATGCCTGCTCCCCTCACCGCTCAAC
>Ga0169931_10010769_pt1 | contig 12988 bp, 11 predicted proteins | sample Kivu_15m_20L_FD_129675 | JGI IMG/M metagenome (GOLD analysis project Ga0169931, IMG submission 129675) | Freshwater microbial communities from Lake Kivu, Western Province, Rwanda to study Microbial Dark Matter (Phase II) - Kivu_15m_20L... | ecosystem: Environmental > Aquatic > Freshwater > Lake...
ATATCATCATATATCATCACTTATCTCATTATCTATTATCCTATTATCCTATTATCCTATCATACGTATTATCCTATTGTCTCATTACCTACATAAACTCTATACACTACAATTAAAAAATTGAATTTGCTTTTATACTATCACTGAAATCTATAACTATACTGATTAACTAATTACTACAATGGCCAAAGCTAATATTAAACCTTTTAACATTATTGATGACAAAGTAGCAGCTGATTTCGCATACCCAATTTATGAAGCTTATTTGAAAGCCAAGGAAGCCGGTGATGAAAAACTCATCGCGCAATTTGCCGCGGCAGTAAAATCGTTGTTGAAAGTTGAGCTCAAGTTGGATCCCAAAACCAAGACCGTCAAGGTTTACAATGGGGTAATGTATATATACATTAAGTTCAACGTCAATAATGTTTATTATGATGGTTGGTTCAGGATAACCGAAGAAATGTCCCTCAGAGGTATGGCAGATCCTGCAAATAAACAAGATCGCCGAAATGATCACGAAGGTACTCGACTGGTTTTTGAAACTAGATTGTCTACCGCCGGCCATTTTGGCAGATACTTGACCGCAATTAATGCCGCATGGTTAATGCACATCAATGACATGGTTGCAACCAAGGTATTTATGTTGGGTAAACGAGGTATTAAACCACTTTTGCAAACGCACTTTGCCGACACAAATCTGGAAAAGGCAGGTCAACCAGTCGATGATCCACCAATCAGATTATCACTCAGCAAACACAAGTTTCCTGAAAAATATCCATTGGAATTCTTGCGAGGCAAACCTGAAACTGAGTTATTTGACGCGACACAAACATATGTTGATCAACTCGGTAATCAACGATTTATTAGTCCCTCAATCACACAGCCGGATGGTAAAGTTGTACCAGTTGACTGGAATAATATCCACCAATTTGTGAAACAAGGCAGCACTTTAATGCCGCGATCCATTGTAAACTTACCTAGCGCCTCGATTAGTCAATCTTGGGTTGCTGTATCAATGATCCTGCATCGCGGAATTGTTACACCCCCTGCAACATATGGCGGCTTTGATGACGATCTTGTAACAGCGCCCTTATTTACAACTACACCTACAACTACACCTACAACTATACCCGCAGATACAACTACACCTACGGGCGTATTGAATAATGCAGTGAATACAACAACTGCGCCAACAGTTCCATCAACTGCAAGTACAACCGCGGTAAATGATCCCGCTCCAGCGCCTTCATTAACTGCGAGCACAATGGATATGGCATCATTGGCGAGTTTAATGGAAAGTGTAAGTAAGATTTAAAAAAACTAAAACATAACTAATATTTTTTTGTGACACTGATTATGTGTTGATGTATATAACCAATCTCTATACATCGAATGCATTTACTTGTCGCTGTTTTGATAATCATCGTGTTAATTTATATTGCTTGCCGAGTGGTAAAAAAAGAAGCCATGGCGCGATAGCGCCACGGCATCAACGATCCGATCGTTGGAATTTTCTACAATGAAAAACCAATGAGTTATTAATCTACATAAACAGAGCATTTATTATAACTTATTATTTATGGACCTTGTTACTTATAATTCATCATTTATGACTCATCACTACATAAATCCATATATTTTTTGTGGAAAATATTCATCGCCATTCCAGTTATCGTCTACGGATGCGTTTGTACTGATTTTTGGTTCACTATTTGCCGCGGATGTATCGATAGCAGTGACATTATTGGTCGCGCCTCCAATCACTTCATATTTGCTGAAATTTACATCATCCAGATTAACGCCAATATTATCAAAATGTTTGGGATTTTTTGACAAAAGAAATTCTATGATTTTTTTGTAATTGGATTTGACCGCACTAAACATATCATAAATATACATCCGCGATTTTTCTGATATACTCTCGGCGCCGATGGATTCATAAAATAATTGTAGATATTTGGGGTCGCCGCTGGCATAAAACATGTACATTAATCTAATGGAATTATTAAGGGATTGTTTGCGCGCGCCGGCGTTTTCCACCATACTAATCATGGCGTCATTCACGGGCTCGTATCCAAATTTGATTGCGGCGGCCGCACGCCATTCCGGCAAATAGTCGCTCGGCGCCCATTTAGTTATGAGGTCGTACGATTCTTGCGACGGCCGCAGGCAAAATGTTAACATTTTAATGCGCGCAGATTCGCGTTGCTGTTTTATTTTTTGTATTTTAAATGACATTATCTTATTATACGGTATTTATAATTGCATATGATTGTATATATGATAATTATATAATGATACAATGAATGGCGCGCGGCTTGCATTCACTGTTCATTCAGTGAACTCTCTTGTGAAATTTCGGCATAATCATTCCATTGTGTGTCAGTTAAAATAATCATGTCGGCGGTGTTGATTCTGTCAATATCAAGAATATCAACCACGCGGATTTCGGGCGAATAATCTGGCACGGCATGCTCTCGCACATATGGCGCGCCCATGCCATATTTCTTGTATTCCAACTTAAAGTTGCACTTAAAAACTTTTTCATGAAACGATTCAAGATGAATCAAAATGTGTTTATGTTTCAGTAGTTTCCACAACGGAATTTTTTTGTAGTTTGAGTCAGCCATGTGTGCAAATATATACTAGACTATCTATAATATATCAAAGTATTTTTTGATTATGATAATGTCTAATACCTAAGTAGTTATAATCAATAATAGTTACTAATTATATAATAGAATATTTGCCAATTAGTCATTAGTGATTAGTTGTCATAAATATACATTTATGTATGTGCATGTAGTTAGGTTTGATTGCCTACAAACAAAAATATTTTTATCGGGCAAATTCTGGAAAAAATACTATGATGATGCGACTTATATACAAGAGCGCAATTATTTGATTAAAGGCGGCGAAAACGTGTACAATAAATGGTACGATGCCACCATATATAAAGGCGCCATACAAGATGAGGTTTATCATATATCAAAAAAACTCAACGAGTGCTTTGGCAATGAATATGCGGTTATTACAGAGAGTTTAATATGCCTCACATGCAAAAATGCGTCCGCCGGCCGGATGATCGCGCAGTATTTATTGCATAATTATGGCGTTGAATGCGCGACCACAAGCGCGATAATCGGCGCGCCAATAAGCGAAACCACAGTCGCATGAATATCTACATAGGGGCAAAAAATAATAGTAATATTATTTAGTGCAATTTGTAACATCAGTGACTAACAATTAGCAAATTTATAGATCATCCAAGTATTCCGAGGCTTTCTTGACATTTTCGCGCACGAAATCTTCATTTATTATCACTTTTGTGTACAGAGTGCCAATGCGCGGCACAGTTCCGATCAATAACGGCGCGCTAAACCCGCCGATTGTGTCTTTGGCCGCGGTAAGCGACGCTTCTTCCAGTGTTTGCAGGGGCGACGAGAACGCGATACGCAGATGCATATTGGATGATTCTCGCGCGCTGAGCCCCGACCTTTTAATATTAGTGACGCGCCCATTTTGCGTCATTTCATCAGCATACATTGTATAGTGAGTATAATTACAGGCGTCCACGAGATTACGCATCTCAGTAATGATTTTTTGCCGCGCGGCCTCGATGCCGAGTATTTTTTCAATTTCGCGCACGGCATCACTATGGGTCATCAGCGCATCAACATAACGATTCACGAATATTTCGGCCATGTTAGTGCCGCTGGTTTGAATCGCGTAGATTTCATCGCGGCGAACCACGGCGCCATCGTCGGCGATGACATTTCGCGGCATTTTAATTACATTTGTTGACATTACGCCATCAACGCCGCGGATCGTTGTGTTGAGCAACTGATCCTTGAATTGTTTGATTACATCAGTTGTTATCGATTGTTTAAACAAGCTGTTTTGTATATACAGCCGCATAACAATATGCCGACTGTTTTCAGAGTTATACACAATGAATGTTTCAGGATAAATGTCACGCAGTTTGCTGACTATTGTTTCAACTGACATGTTTTTCAATATCAGCGTAGTTTTATTGATCGCGAAGCGAATACACCACCGCGCCAAATTGGCGGGTTTAAGTATAGGATTCATTTTCATGAATTCGGCAATCATTTTGTTTTCTTCAAGATAGTCTGGATGCACGATCTCGCCAAACTTCTCGAAGAATATTTGTAAACTAGTTACAAATTGTTTAAGTTTCATGACTTCAATATTGTTGGCAATTTCTTGCACTTTGGCGCGATTGCCCTCAAATTCGCGTTTCAGGCGAATTGTAACTATGGGCCCGCTGAGTTTTTCAACTGGTTGGGCGCCGAGCACTTCATCTGCTTTAACCATACCAGACTTACTGGTACCTCCGGCCGCAGATCTATGATGCGCATCAAGCATATATTGAGTTAACGGCTCACTAAATGATTGGGCCGCGATGATACCCACAGCAGTGCCAGGACCGATTAATGCGTGAAGATAACGATCGCGAATGCGATTATGTATCAGCAGCAGTACTTTTGGCGTCATTTTCAGCGCCACAAGTGCATTTGGGTGAAGATAGCTCCGCACCTGCATGCAAGTAAGCCATACGGCGCAATGCATAACTTCTGGCATTTGCGTTTTATTGCGCTCTTGATGATCATTTGTCAGCAAGTAATGCAAATTCGCGCATAGAGTTTCGGTGAGCGCGACCATTTCGGCCAATACTCCTTCCGATGGTTCGGTTAACACATCTGCATAATCGCGGATGTGTTCAATAACCGTTCGTTCGACATTGACAGGCACTCGTCGCTCGTCGCTAAACATTTCTTTTATTGAAATGTTTTCAACTTGCAAGAAACATTGGCGAAATTTCTCACGATCTTGCTGCATTTGCGCGAAAAATTGCGGAAATGTATCATTGCGGTATTTAGCCGCAAAGTCAGCATCACTCAACATAACTGTGGGAAATTTACATCGTTCCACTTTACGTGTATCGACATAATTATCACCATATGCAAATTGAATGATTACGTCGCCCTTAGTGGACGCGCGCATGTGATTAACCGTAATAGACTCCAAATTCTTGATACTATCACGATTTTGTTTGCCTGTAACACTGGTAGACAACGCCTTGGAAATCAAGTCGAATCTGCTAGCGCCGGCATCGTTGATATACTGCGGCGAAGTTAATCCCGCCACATATGATCTATCAATATATCCACGGCTGGCCGGCGTTGTGCAAAACCTGGAATAATAGGGCAAAGTTCGTTTGAAACCAAACTTTTCCAGAATACGATCGCCATTAATGAGCTTTTGGCCCACTGCAGACATCATATTATAAACTTGTTCAATCTTACCCTTGGAACCGGACATAACGATCTTGAACAGGTTATTGGTATCAGGATCAATTGAACTCATAATGGGCCCAATAAACTCATCATAGGCGACAAGATTATTTATTTGTTGTTCTTCGTAGAACTGGGCCACTGTTTTACCCACTGGGGGTACTATATTACCGTTATTAAGCCGCTCAGTAATCAAATATGATTTATTGAGAATATCAGACGCGACTTTGGAAATTTCTGATCGGGCGTGTTCATCTACTAGTAGATCCTGCACGCCGATAGTAAATCCATACTGCAGCATATAGCCAATTGCCAATTGCTGCATGTTGAACATTACTTCAAGAGCACGTTCGCAACCATATTCATTGGCAATAATGTGGTAAATGCCGCCGTTGGAATTGGCGCCAATTGATTTTTTGTCAAGCACACCACTCAAGAGTTTCCCTTGTTCAATCTTTACTTTGATTTCACTTGGGTCATATTTCATGTACTGCGCGAGATGTTCCTTGTAGAACTCGGTGGCGCGTACGAAATTGATTGGTGTTTCTTGTAAACTAAGCGAGATTACATCGCGCCCAGTGATATATTTGACGGCGGGGTCTTCAAACATAGTGCCAATTGATGGCAGAGTTGTAACATTTTGAAACAACAACATCGCGTGAAATTTATCAAATTGAGTTCGCGAGCGTGTTAATTCAAACAAACCAATGATACTATCATCAACTTGACCCATTTCTGGCGCCGAGGTTGTATATGATAATATCCATTCGCTGGCCGATGTCAACTGCCCGATTTCATTTCGTGTTTCTGGCGTGGTTTGTATGATTAAGTTCATTTGATCTCCATCAAAATCCGCATTAAAGAGTTTGGTGTCAATAACATTCATTCGTAACGTTAAAATTCGCGGATCTTCGCATATTACCGCTTTGAGCGCAGTAATGTTAGTATTTTTCAATGACGGTTGTCGATTAAAGAATACCATGTCCCCGTTAATAATATCGCGATGAACAGTATCACCATTCTCAAGATCATGTTCATTCTCCACAAATGAACTTACAAGATATTCGGCGCCGGTGGACTTCTTCACAATTTTTGTGCACCCCGGATACCTATTTACGCCATTTGCGATGTATGAAAGCATACGCTGGCGATTGAAATCTTGTACGATCTCTTTCATTTGAATTGTTTTGGCAAATACAAGCGGTATGCCTACTTCGTCCACTTTGAGCCGCGGATCGCCAGTAATTGTACTTCGGCACATCTTGCGCGTTCGTTTGCCCAACATGGCCTTACGAAATTTACCTTGTTTGCCTTTAAGCCGCGTGCCGATCGATGTGAAATTAGTGTCAGCGCCGCCTTTAATGAAATTATAGTAGGCTGTGCACATATCATAGATATGTTTCTCGGCCTTGAGATCAATAATTCCATCAACAATATTTGGCATTGTTTCATTTAACTTTTCAATTAACTGTAACATGGTAGTCAAATCATCATTAGTAGATCTACCGCCGCCAATTTTCTTGACGTCCGGCCGCGTGAGCACTGAGGGCACTTTTATTGCGTCAAGTATGAAATTGCGCGGGTGTGACACAGGGTCGCCGCCAAGGTTAATCACTGTTTCATCGGTGATTTTGCCAAGTATCTCTTTCATGACATGCGGGAATAGCACCCGCTCGGCATATTTACGGTCATCTTTGTAATACTCTGCAACGTATCTCAGGGGCTGTTTAGGGTCTTTACGCACAATGCCGTGGGTTTCGCCGCAATGATTACACAATTTTGCATCCTCGGCCTCTTTGTATGCAACTGCAAGGCGTCCGGCGCGTGGTAACTTCAAGTAATCCAAAGTCTTGGTAACTGGTTTACCACATTTAAAACAAGTGATCTTGAGCCATTTGGGCAAATCGCGCATTGCCATTGGGTTAATAACCGGATATCTCATATTGATATGCCCGTCGTGCCCAAGGCAGTGTTTTTTAGGGTTATGACATGTTTGACATGTATATTCATAATCCACCGTGCCCAAATGAGCATCAAACATTCCGCCAGGTGATGGAACGCCGCCGCGGAACAGGTCAGAATTACGTATTTCTACGTAAGAGTCCCGCCGCGCGGTTTCCGTGCCGCCTAGCACAAATGTGACGCTTTTGATAGTCGAATGATAAGTTGTAGCCATTAGAATGAATTAAATTCAGCTGTATCTAATACCAAATTCAGAATATCAATTTTATATGTTCAATGTAGCTATATAATTATATGGCTATAAATGGAATTTACTATAACAATTTAAATACGCTTATATATAGCATCTATATAAGTTTATCAGTAGATCAATATACTACTCAATTGAGATTATTTATTATTCATGTCACAACCGCGCCCAATTACTCACAGCGATCTAATTGATATGCGACGTCAAATCAATGAAGATTTAGATGCCGCGTTTCGCAAACTGCAAACGCTAACCAAAAACTATGTTGATGCCGAGACGCGCAAACTACGCGCGGAAATAGCAGGGCTTGCCGAACAACAAAAAACGCAAGCAAAAGACGCCGCCGAAGAAACTCATACTTTAACAGTAATTTCACCGGATATGCAGGCCCAAATTAATGGTATGATTACAAAGCAAACAGTCGCCACCGCAAACAAAGTATTAAAAGTGGTTTCTGATAAAATCAACAAGGATGTAATGCCTCAAATACAAAAAACCATGGATTGGGTTAATTATAGTACACAGGACGGCACGCAGTTGGTGACTGATTATCGCTCGCATATGGTTGAAACCATGTATACAGATAAATCGCGTGCCATTGAAGGCAAGTCTACTTCTGGTCAATTCAGTACATGTAATGGCGCAGTAAGTTTATTCTTCAACGACGATGAATAAATGAATATCAAATAATATTTATATTCGTGTAAATTAAATTTACGTTAAATATAAGTGATAATAAATGCAATTATTAACTGGTCTATTGATTGTAGTGGCCATTTTATTGGTCGTGTGGTGTGTTACGCGCGAGAATATGACGCGCATTTATAGTGGTGTTGGAATTGTGCCAGGCATCGGGCCGCGAGGTGGCGCCATCGTTAGCGATGACCAATTCACATATTTTGACGGCGCCGAATTACAACCTTGTGATATGTGCCCAAATCCCATTGTTTGCCCTAAATGCCCAAATACGGCGTCATCAAGCGCCATAATGCAAGGATTAAATGAGGGTTTCACTGGCGCCAAGGACAAAATCACCGGTTTCATTAATAAATTCTTGAATCGAGACACGTTTTTATCGCGCCCATGGTATAAAACATCAGTGTGCGACTCAACTGGCCGCGGCGATTACTATGACAGTATTGTTTATTCGCCTGACACTGATTTCATAGGTGACGCAAATTCGCAGGCAGGCGGTGGCATGCCGCTAGATGGCCAAGTCGGGCACGTCGCGCAAGTGCATATTAATCCATCAAATGAACATTGTATAAAGTACAACGATTTGCGACCAGAAATTGATTATTCCAAGGATCCAGTGATCGCCACATACTCGGCCGATTTTGGCGCCAATAGATCGCGTATTACTGGCGTTAATCAGGCCACAATAAAACCTTATATGGGGCCCGTTACTCCAGTGCCATTTGATGCTGATGCACAATATTGGGCCGAACGCGAACGAGTTGGCGCTGCATATACCAAACTGTATGGCAGACCCAATTTCACCCGCGGCGCATCAGCCGAGCCGTTTTTAACACAACCAGACGAGGCTTTTGAGCAAAACAGAAATCCTTGCGATCCAGATTACAAATTATCTTGTGGCCCCGCCAATTGCGGCGAAAAGAAACTAAGATCTGACATACTTTGTTGCAAAATACCGTCAGAAAGAACAACAATTAATCTGTTGTATAATGAAGTTATGAGACTGCCAACGGATGCAGTACCATCGCCCGAAAAATGCGAACTTGTTGGCATGAACGGATATGGTTACCAAGAAGATTGTATTAGAGTATAATCATCATATTTAGATTATGTATTATAATTAAATCATCACAATTATGTGAACGAATACATCAGTATATTTTTTGAAAATTGAAATTTAGAAACTAGTCATACTAAATACATACTTGCGTGTCGCGAGCAAAATAACTATGTCTGGTACTGCAATTACAATCAAAGATTGGCGAAAGGATATACCCGGCGAATTAAACCCGGAACGTACTATATTCATGTTTCCTAAAATCATGAGCAAGAACTCGCGCGGCGCGCAAACCGAATGGCGAATATTAGTTTCATTGAAGTCGGCAGGTGCCAACATTGAAATCAAAGATGAATATTTCAACAACAAGCCTATGGATGCCAATATAAATGCCGTTATTCGCGTTGAATCGGGCGTTGTCGGCGGCAAAACGCGCGATGTTGTCCCGACGGTTATCGCCGCAGGTAAAAACCTCGGCCGTGCCAATGCGACAAATGTATTATGCCAGGCCCTCAGAGACGCGCTCGGAATGCACAACAAACAATTGCGTAAATCAACGACTGGCGAAGTTAATAATCAACCCAACGCCAATCAAGTTGAAAAATACCCGCCGATGTTGGCGCAAAGATTTCAAGATCAAGTTAACTTTGATTGGAATGCGCCAAAGTATGTACAATACAAGTATAATGGCGTCCGATGCGTTTCTACATTTGAGCGCAATGATGAGGGCGGTCGTGTAATTATGTATAGTCGCCGCAAATTGGCCTATCCTGGCTTTCAATACATCAAAAATGAGTTATTGCCCGTATTAAAGCAATATTGGGACGCCGACACAAAATTATATTTAGATGGCGAAATGTATCAACACGGTATGGCACTGCAAAATATATCGGGCTATGCGCGCACTGCTGACAAACCCGATGACATTCGCATTGATTACATGATATATGATTGTTTCATACCAAGTCAGCCAATGTTGATATATTCGGCGCGATATGCAATTTTGCAGGAAATATTCAAAAATTATCCTGATTTAAAGTTTGTAAAACTCGCCGAAACCGCCCTGGTCACCAAGGACACTTATGAGGCCAAATACAAAGAGGCTTTGGGGTTGGGCTACGAGGGCGTTATGATTCGGCACGACTTGCCATACATGTATTCATACAATGAACATCACAGTAATAGATTATTGAAATACAAACCTACGCTTGACGCCGAATATCCAATTGTGGGCTGGGAAACTGGCACTAAAGGCAAAGCAAGCGAGGCGCTAATGATAGTATGTAGTATGCCTAACAATCCCGCGGTAAAATTCCCCGTGACCCCCGCGATGGAACTACCTGAGCGAATCACACTGGCCAAAAAAATGACTATCATTGAAGAAAATGGTAAAACGCATTTTGAGAACAATTATTTGGGCAAAATGCTCATTGTATACTTTGATGAAAAGTCAGTTGATGGTTTGCCCCAGCGCGCCAGAACAAAAATGGAAATCAGAACCTGGGATTAAATATTATCAGTTATTTTTTTCACAAAAAATGAATTTATAAATTAGGAAATCATAGGTATTAATAAATGATAATTGCATTTGGACATCGCGATCGAGTTGGTAAAGATACAGCATGTGCTGAGATTGCCAAAATACTAGAAGCATCTGGCGTCAGGGTACGTGTTGATAGATTTGCCGCGGATATCTATGCGATACACAACGCGCTTATTACCGGCGCCGAATGGGATACCGCGGCCTATGCGCCAATGTTTGTGAACGATGTAACCAACGCCGCAAAACAGATATTGGCGAAATTTGGGCCCGAGAAACCAGCAAAAGTGCGCGAATTATTGCGCTTTATAGGCGCCCGCGGCCGGCAAGACGATCCGGATATTTGGGCCAATAAACTCGCGGGGAGAATAATGCCCGGATATGTAAATATGGTTGCCGATTTGCGATTCAAGAATGAAGCGAGCGTATTGAGAGGTATTACTGCATCTAGCAATGACGTGAATATAAATACTGTATTGGTCAATATAGTCAAACATGATCAGATCGCCTCGGATGATATTTCAGAGCACGATCTAGACGCATTTGAGTGGGACCACACTATTCACAATGAGGGCACGCTTGAAGAGTACCTGGGCCAAATACGGGCCTTATTAATAAAATTGAATTTCATATAAGTAAACATATTATAGTGCTTATTAATAAGTATTTATTGATTAGTTTTAATCGGCTCCATTCAACAATAATTATTACCATACAAAGTCATGTTTATTGTCGTTTTTGTTTCAAACAGTGTCTTTGGCGAGGGTGAATATTGCGTTTATGCAAATCCAACAAACAATCGCCCTGACAGTGTTATGGTTTTAAACGGCGCGAGATATCAGCCTGTATTGATCATTGAAACCAGTAAAAATATCGGCGGTATAATTCGCGAGATTCGCGCACTTGGTGCACATTGCGATAATTTTAGCGTATCGGGCATTTTGCCATCAAATATTGTAAAAGTTACTGAAATTATCGCAAATAAAATTTGCACTGTTGCCGAGTCTGATAAAACATTTAAGTTCACTACGCGCGAACTGTCGTTGCCGCAACGAGAAGACGAAGTTGGCATCTCAGTTAGTTTGTAAATATTTGGTTCATTGATATCTCAATTATCATTGCATCATCATATCATTGCATCATTGATAAACGCCCAAACAATCAACACGTATGCATGTACAGTGTTGTATGAATATACTATCACTGATAATATTGCATCTAGTCACATATTCATAACATACGCGCCTAATATAGTAAATTCCTACAAGATTGTACATTCATTTGTTTTTTTTGACGAATCGCCGTTGATAACAACCCAACATTCGATATGACATCCCCAATCAGCATAGGGAAAAACAACATGACCGTCGCCGTTCCAATCTTCGCCCCATGAATTTCTCAAAATAAATCCCTCTCTGTCGTATCCAATAACTACTGTGGCATGCCCCTCGCTAACAATTTCACCGTTTTCTGGGCGCCAAAAATAAGGCCGTTGTTTGCAGAGCGGCAGTGATAAATAACACGGCCCGGCCTCGATTATGGCGCGTTTAAGGCCGCGGATCGTGCCCACTCTTGCATAATGGTTAATGCGATACTTTTTGGCGTGTCGCACAAGTTTATTATACCGATATGTGCTCATATTTTCAATATCATCTGTAATCATTTCGGCAGGCACCGTGCCAATTTTATTCAGTATTTGAAATACATTTCGCCCGTACATGCCATTAGTGCCCTTGTTGATGCGATGATGATATATGAAATGAGGTGATAGGGTTATATCAACGCCATCTTGCCTGCAGTGAATTTCTTTGATGGCCGCGCCGGCAAACGCTGCGCAAAGCTTTTCGGCGCCCTGATCGCGCACTGGTGATCCCATATAACTGAACTCTTCAGGCAGAGTGTCTTCAGACCCGCGCGCCAACGCCTCGTATGACCAATCGCGCGAATCATCGGGACTCTTTAGTGCGCCACACGTTATTTTTTCGCAATTAGAGTTACTCATTTATGTTTCTATGAATCATTATATTTCTATGAATCATAAAAATTATGAAAATTTAACCGTGATTAGCTTGAATTTTTGTAAATCGTGTATTTTTGCCCCGGGATGCTTCAACATAAATGCGTCGAAGGCGAAATTATTCGGCACTTTAAGCACGACCATTTTA
>Ga0169931_10010770_pt1 | contig 12986 bp, 14 predicted proteins | sample Kivu_15m_20L_FD_129675 | JGI IMG/M metagenome (GOLD analysis project Ga0169931, IMG submission 129675) | Freshwater microbial communities from Lake Kivu, Western Province, Rwanda to study Microbial Dark Matter (Phase II) - Kivu_15m_20L... | ecosystem: Environmental > Aquatic > Freshwater > Lake...
CTAACTTCCTATGGGTTAGCATAAGATTCAGTTTAGTGATTGCGTTTTGTAAATGAGGCCATCTTAGGATGGTCTTTTTTATTTTCCTTCCAGGTAAACTATGTAAAAGGGATGTACCTCGCTCCCATCATCAATTGATTTCCAATTTTTTTTAATGATTTTCAATTGTGGAAAATCACTCTCAAAAGTTGCCCTATTATCTTGAAAAGTTTCACCCATCAATACTACTAATTTGGGATTCCTTGTCCACTCATCCCTGAGTTGATCAAAAGTCAATTCGTGAATTTTTCTAAATGAAACCTGTAGGTAAAAAGGAAAACTCATCTTTAACTGTTTATGGCTCAAACCTACGAGAGCAACTTCATTCCTATTTAATTTTCTGTCTTCTACAATAGTACAGATTTCATTAACTATGCCGGAAGAAGATTTTTCAGCACTTTGATTCACTAATTTTCCTACAAAAAACCAAACAAAAAACAAAAAAAAGTAACTATGACAAACCAAAGAAATCAGATAGAGTTTCCGTAAATAAAAAAAATAAAAAATTGCAATAATTACTAGGATAAACGATAGAAGAAAAAATTGATCTGACAACTGAAACAAAGAAAAACTATAAATAGAAAACAGAATAATTATCGATAAAATCAAAATAGACGCTATGAATCCAATAACATGTAGTTTGCAATTGATAAAGTTCTGATGCATAAAATGAGCCAGCATAATAGCTAATATAGGTTGAGCTGCCAAGGCATAGGTCGGTAATTTACTTTGGACCAATTCGTAAAAAATCCATGAAAACAACAATGTGCCAAAAAAAGGAAAATACCAGTAATTGTCTCTGCCCCTCTTACCGAAATCGATGAGTGTAAAGATTAAAAAATAAATCCAGGGCAAAAATGAGGCTAAGATTACGACCAGATGATATCCGGGCGGGCCAGTTTGGCCAAATACAGTTGCACCGGAGGCTCTTTTTAAGATATACCAATCCAACAAAAAACCTACAAGTTTTCCACCATCCCATAAATATGAATAATAACACCAAACAAAAAAAGGTATCAAAGAAATCAATCCAAAAAACCAAGGGTGCATTTGAATCAAACTCTTCCTTTCAAAACCTACTATAAATAAGAAAAGCCACAGACCACCACACAATATCAGAATGGGTGGACCCTTGACCAATACACCCAAACCAATTCCCAACCAAAAAAACAGAAGATGTATCTTTCTTTTTTCCCTTAAAAAGGCAAACAGAGACAAAATGCTTAAGGTTTCAAAAAAAAGTAAGGTAGCATCTGTGAAAGATATCTTTGCAAGGGCAACAAATAGAAAAGAACTTCCCAGAATATATACGCTTAAAATAGAAACCTCTCTCCCCCATAAACTTTTACCCAGTTGAAAAAGAATAACTAAGGTTCCTATAGAAAAAATACCGGCAGGAAATCTTACAGCAAACTCATTAATGCCAAACAAACGATAGGATAACCCGATCAGCCAAAAATGCAAGGGAGTTTTTCTATGTACATCTGACCAAAAAAAATGAGGCTGAATCCACTGATCTTCCCTCAACATGTTGAGTGCAAAGCCTGCGTAGGCAGATTCATCATCATCCCACAAACAATAATCATAGCCAACCAGAAAAACTAAAATTCCGAAGAACAAAAAGAATAAAGCAACTGAATTGCGGTGATATAACCACTTCGATTCTTTTTCCATCAGCCCTCGAAATGCAAAGAGAAGGTAAATCCATTCGAAAACAACCTATCGATAACACTGGAATAGATAAGGTTTGGGTTTCGATCATGAATATTCAATAAACCATGGCTAAATTTAATTTCAGGAGACAGAATAAAATAAGGAAAGAATAATTGAAAGCCTACACCATATTCAATCATGAGATCATTCCTTGCAATACGCACCAAATCCTCTGCTTTCCTCGCTCTGGAGTTCGAAGCCAAATCCAAACTGTATTTAGCTCCGAAAATAACAAAGGCCCTGATATCATGATAGGGTTTTGACTTGTAACGAAATTGAATGGGAAAGTCTATAAAAACCGATTCTATTTTTCTGTACTGCACCTCTCTTGTTCCCATGGTATATTCCAACCTTCTTTCAGCAAAGGAAAGTGTAGGCAAATTAAATCTCAAATCGAAATTTTCTCCAAATTTGATATTGGTAACTACACCCAGATTAAATCCAGGGCCATATGCCGATTCAAGAATAACTACAGAATCATTCCGTATAAATGATTGGCCGTGCAAAATTCTATAATTGGAAGAGTTGTATCCTAAAGTGATACCAAAATAAAAATCTTTTTTATTAAAAACCTCATAGTTTTGATTGCTTATTTTTCTTCTTTGTGCCTCAAGTTTGACAGATGACAGAAGAGCTATCAAGCCTATTATTAAGATTTTATCCCAGTGTAAATTGAACATATACCTAAGGTTAGATTGATTGATTTAACTTGGGAAAATCCACATTCTGAAAGCAATTTTTCAAATTCTTTTCCTTCGGGAAAAGCTTGAACTGACTCATATAAATATTGATATGCTTTTTGATCCTTTGATGTAATTTTTCCAATAAAGGGCAATATACGGCTGAAGTAAAAATTATACAATTGTTTTATAGGAAAAACTCTTGGTTTTGAAAATTCAAGTATCAGCAATTGAGCTCCAGGTTTCAAAACCCGATGCATTTCCAGGATACCTTTTTTTACATGAGCAAAATTTCTTACACCAAAAGAAACGCTGATAGCATCAAAAAAATTGTCTTCAAAAGGAAGATTTTCAGAGTCGGCTTCAGATAAAACAATCTTTTCCGACCAATTTTTTTTCTCTATTTTCTTTCTACCTATTTCCAACATTTTTACAGCTATGTCTACACCATAAATTTTTGCTGGCTGGTGTTGTTTGTAAATTTCCAGAGCTAAATCAGAGGTTCCAGTGGCTACATCCAATACAACAGACTCATTTTGAATTAATTTTAACCTGGCTGCAGCTTTTTTTCTCCAATTTTTGTCTATTCCCAGGGATAAAAAATGATTTAAAAAATCATAGCTACCAGAAATATTATTGAACATTGAAGAGACTTGATTTTTTTTATCAGCCTCAACCTGGTAGGGTTTTACAAACTCTGACTTTAACTCTGACATGATTTTGTTTCTTTTTAAATCGTTAAATTGTATCGAATATGAAAAGCGATTCCGATATTTGCTAACATAACACTAAGTTAACAGTATTCTCTGTAATAGGTTTATTCAGTCAAATGAATTTCAAAAAGTTAAGTTATTTAGGAAGTTTTGCACATCTAAAAGATTGCCCCGAGGCAAACAAACCTGAATTTGCCTTTATTGGAAGATCCAATGTTGGTAAATCGTCCTTAATTAACATGATTACGGGAGTTAAAGGTCTGGCCCATACATCCAGCACACCAGGAAAAACACAAACCCTTAATTTTTTTTTAGTAAATGAAGCTTGGCATTTAGTTGATTTACCAGGCTACGGGTTTGCTAAAACCCCTGAACATGTGCGCAGGGCTTTTAAAAAAATGACAGAAGATTATCTCTATCAAAGGGAAACTTTACAATCAGCCTTTCTGTTGATTGATAGTTGCGTACCACCTCAGAAGGCAGACCTTGACTTCGCGAATAAATTAGGGGAGAATCAAGTTCCATTTGTTTTGGTATTTACAAAAACGGACAGAAAAAAATCTGTAAAAAATGGTAACTTTGTGGATGCTTTTAAAGATAAATTGCTTGAAACATGGGAAGTTTTGCCTCAAGTTTTTCTAAGTTCGGCAGAGACAGGTGAAGGAAAAGATGAATTACACCATTTCATGCATGATATTCTCCAAAACTATAAAACATCTCAGCAAAAGTAGATGATTTCATATAAGTACATATTGAAGCTCTCCATTCCTATCATGATTGGATCCGCCGTACAGAACGTCATAACGTTAACGGATACAGTATTTATGGGAAGAGTAGGCATGGTTGAGCTGGGTGCAATTGGTTTGGTGGGGGTGTTTTACCTATTAATTACAACATTAGGTTACCAATTTACCAAAGCGGGGCAAATCATGATTGCCAGAAGAATTGGATCGGGACATGAAGGAGAAATAGGTGAAATTATCCAATCGATGGCTTTTTTTGCATTCCTACTCTCTGTACTAATGTTTTTTATAATGAAATGGGGTGGAGAATTTTTCTTTTCCTTATTTGTTAGAGACAGGGACATACTCAGAGCTTGTATCGATTATTTAAACTACAGAAGCTATGGTGTATTCTTTAGTTACCTCGGTGTTGTTGTTCTTTCGTTGTATACAGGAATTTCTAGAACTACAGTTATTATTTATAATGCACTTGTAATGGGTTTGGCCAACGTAGTATTGAATTACTGTCTAGTTTTTGGAAACTGGGGCTTCCCTGAAATGGGAATAGGTGGTTCTGCCCTGGCCTCTACCCTCTCTGAAATATTAGCTTTTCTGGTTTTTGTTTTTTACATATTCAATGATAAAAAATTAGCCCCATACAAAATATTCGAGTTTAAACCCATTGATGTTAATTTGATAAAATCCCAAATTAAATTATCCATCCCAATGATACTTCAAACTTTTGCAAGTTTAGGTAGCTGGTTTTTATTTTTTGCCTTAATCGAGCAGATTGGCAGAAATGAATTGGCCATTTCGAATATTATGAGAACTGTTTATATGCTATTCATGATTCCCGCCTGGGGATTTTCCTCAGGAATTAATACAATTGTAAGTAACCTGATTGGAAAAAGAGCATACCGCGATGTAATTCAGGCTATCAATAAAACTGCACTGCTTTGCTTCAGCATCACGATGTTTCTTGGATTTTTACTTTATTTATTTCCCAGTATTATACTTCGGATTGGCACAAATGATGAATACCTCATCGAACAATCTAAAAGATTAATTTGGGTATTGGTTTCTATCCTTGCTTTTTATTCCGTCAGTATTATTTATTTTAATGGCATGGTTGGAACAGGTGCTACTAAGGTAGCTCTGTACATTCAAGTTTTTTGTGTTTTTCTTTATATCGCTTATGTATACTATGTTGTAGGAATTCAAAAAGCTTCACTGGAATGGTCTTGGATGGCTGAAAACGTTTATATGATATCTTCTCTCATTATCTCAGTTTTGTACATGCGATCCCATAGTTGGATTAAATTAAAAATTTAAGAGATGAAATCAACCTTTCTTATCCTGCTCAGCCTTTTTTCTTTTCTAAGTATTCATTCTCAGCATTGTAGTGAAAGATACAAAAACAGAATTTTCAACACGATTCAGATTCACAGAGATGTAATTTACACTAAAAATGCACCCAAGCTTATCGGAAGTTCTTTAGGGATAGAAACCATCATCAATAGGGATTTAAAAATGGATATTTTCTTTCCACCAACTACAGATACGGTTCAAAACAGGCCAGTAGTGATCGTAGCTCACGGAGGTGGTTTTATAGATGTAGCCTTCATGGGAGGCACATTATTGGTTGGGGTAAAAGAGAATGATGATGTTCAGGCACTGTGTGATAGTTTAGCCCACAGAGGGTTTATTGCTGCTGCTATTGAATATCGTACTGGATTTGATGTAGCTAGCACAACTTCAATAAAACGAGCCGTATGGAGAGGTGCTCAGGATATGAGTTCAGCTATTCGATTTTTTAGAAAAAATGCGCAGTTCTTGGGTGTAAATCCTGCTCAAATTTTCATTTCGGGTAGCAGTGCAGGTGCTTTTTGTGCTATTCACAGCTGTTTTGTTGATTTTTATGAACGTATACCGGAATCCTACGCACAGGGAATAGGCATGAATAATCTGGGTGCGCTACATAGCCGCCCGATAGTTCAATTAACAGGCACAAATCCTTATACAGGCAACAATGTGAATGGGCAAGATATTGATTCATTACCTCTGGCAGTGGCCTCCTATTGGGGCGCAATCGCTGACAGTTCATTTTTTTATGGGAATAACAAAGCTCCTGTAATTATGTTTCATGGCGACAATGACATTGTGGTAAGTCACCAATGTGCCCGACCTTTTTCAAATGTGGTATTGGCTGCACCAGCTACCTGTGGCAGTGAGGTTATGTTTGCTGCTTTGCAAGGACAATCGATTGATTCCAAATTGTTTATTGAATCTGGTCAAGGTCATGAATATTGGGGAGCACTCAATGGAAGCTGGCTACCCAGTGGGCCCAATGCCTTTTGGAAAAATATCATCGACAGTACAATTTCGTTCTATTATCATTATGCCCAACCTCAAATTCCAGTTCTGAATCTCCAAACAAGTTACCAAGCTGGTCAGATTTATTCATTTCAAGTTCAGAATCATCAGGCAGGTCAAAGCTACTGTTGGAGCTTTACCAATGCCACCATTATCAGTAATAATCAAAGCAGTTTTCAAATTCAGGTGCAATTTGACAGCAACGCAACAGAATCAGAAATTCAAGTATCCACCATTAGTTCAAATGATTTTGAAAGTCAACAGCAAATAAATTTGATACAACTTTCCCAAACATCTTCCCTGGAAAATATTTCGGAAAATAATTTTTCTATTTATCCCAATCCTGCGCAAGAAAAAATATTCATTGAAAATAGCCTGGACGAAGAACCTATGCAAATACATATATTTAATTCGCTTGGACAAGGTATTTTCAAAAATCAATCGGATGATAAACAAATGGAGATTGTTACAAATAATTGGCAAAAAGGGATCTATTTATTTGAATGTAGAAATCGAAGAGGTACATTCGTAAGAAAAATAATAATTCAATAGTAATATGCCCACCATTGCTCTAGAAGGATTACTCATCTATGCTCATCATGGATATTACAAGGAAGAACAAATCATTGGCAATGATTATCAGATTGACATCTATGCAGAGGTAGATCATATTCAAGCAACAGAAACCGATTTATTGACAGACACCATCAATTATGAAACTTTATTCAGAATTTGCAAGTCTGAAATGTCAAAAAACTCAATGCTTCTCGAGCATGTAGCGCAGAGGATCGTCAACAAAATAAAATCAATATATACAAACACATCAAGTGTTAGAATCAGAATTTCCAAATTGAATCCACCCTTGGGAGTCAGTTGTGCCAGATCTTTCATTGAAATTGAAGAAAAATATAAAGTAGAATGCAATAAATGCAGAAGTACTTTTCTGTCTCATGAAAAAGGAGATTGCTGGACTAAACATGGGAAAATTCTTCCTGAAATTAAAAATAGTCTGACAAGATCATTTGGTCAATTGATTTGTAGAAATTGTCTGGCTCCTCATTTGATTCAAAAAGAAGAAATAGAGGATGAAGAGTAGTTTTGGTATATGATTTGATACATTAACTTAAAAATATGATTATGAAAAAAAGTTTATTGATTTTAACAACAAGTACTTTATTATTAGTTAGTACAACTTCTTGTGATACGTTGCAATCAGTTGTCAACACTACCTTAGGCGGAAGTTCCGATGCAAATGCACTTTCAAATGATCAGGTAATTGGTGGATTGAAAGATGCACTCAAACAAGGTACGAGCAAAGGTGTAGATATTTTATCTGCAAAAGATGGTTTTTTTAGAAATCAAGCTATTAAAATTTTATTTCCATCTGAGGCCCAAAAAGTTGAAAAAACATTGAGAGATATTGGATTGGGATCTATGGTTGATGATGCGATTGAAAAATTAAACAGAGCTGCCGAAGATGCCGCTGTGGGTGCCAAAGATATTTTTGTTGGAGCAATCACTCAAATGACAGTAAATGATGCAATGAATATATTAATGGGTGAAAAAAATGCCTGTACGGAATATCTGAAAAGAACTACTTCTCAGGCTTTATATGATAAATTTAATCCTGTAATTAAAACATCACTTGATAAGGTGGGTGCATTAAAAATTTGGAACGAAGTAATCAGCAGATACAACAAGGTACCCTTTGTACAGCAGGTGAACCCAAATTTAGATGATCATGTTACCAAAAAAGCTTTGGAAGGTCTTTTTGTAATGGTAGAAAAAGAGGAAAGAGAAATCAGGGTAAATCCGGCGCAAAGGTTAACAGATCTTATGAAACGCGTTTTTGCAAAACAGGATAACAGATAGTTTACTTCATTATATGAATCATAAAAAAACAGATTGTTAATAATCTGTTTTTTTTATGATTTCAAATGATATTTGTCTTTTAAATAGGTTTTATAATAATCGGCATAATTACCCACCCTTAATAGCATGGCTAAGATTTCAGACTTGTCAATATCTTCCATTTCTCTGATCACTTTGATAAAAATCTGATTTTCAAACAAGGTAAAAGCAACCCCAAACATTGCATCATTACAGTATAGCAATTCCTCAAAAATGCGATATTTCAACTCAGAAGTTTCAGGTATAAAATAAATAGGCGAAAGTACCTGAATATAAACTCTACCTTCCTTCTGCAGATAGAAAAGTTCTAACCATATATCAGCCGCACCCTTTGATAGTGACCAAATATGTTTATTTTCTTTCTTGCAAGCGTAAGGATCTACCTGCAATTCTTCAATTGCCTGCCTAACCATTGTTAACATCTCATCTGTAATCATAGGTAGTTGAATTTGTATGGGGAAGTAAAATAGTAAAAAAAGTACTATCATTTATAATTTTAACATTTTGGGAAAGAGTCTGCTATACAACTCCCAATACATTGATGCAATGCTCCAACCTAATAAAGCACCTGTAACTATGTCAAAAAAGTAATGAACCCCGACATAAACCTGAGAAAAGGAGATCATTCCTGCCCAGGAAAAAAAAATTATGCGTACATGTTTTGATGGAAACAGAAAAAACTTTTGAAATATTTGAATCAAGATAAAAGACAGAGCAAAATGGTTGCTGGCATGTGTAGAAGTAAAACTATAGCCAGATCCACAATGTACCCGCAATACAATTAATTTGGAAAAAATTTCGTCATTGCATGGTCTTGGCCTTTGAACCAGATTTTTAATGAGTTCAGAACTCAATTGATCCGTGGTAAAAACAAGAACAAGAACCAGCAAAACAATACCCCATGCCTTAGTGCCTAACTTATAAAAAAGTAAAAATAATACAAGGATATATAATGGAACCCAAAGCTCTTTGGTTCTCAACCAGGGGCAAATCCAATCCAAAACTGGATTCGCAATTTGTTGATTTATCAACAAACTTATGTACTGATCAATTCCTTGAAGAAATGTTAGCATTTTTTTAATTTCAAAATCAAACGATCTGACTTCTTTTCGTCAAATGCCTCAAAATGATAAGAGCCATATATTACCTCCAGTTGCAAATTGGTACATGACAACAATTGCTGAAAATCTTCTAAAAAAAGTGCCTGCACCTGCTCTGTAAAATTGTAGGAATTCTGATCAATAGTAAATCTGATTTCCTTCATAATCCTGTTATTCTGGACCCATCTCCTGAGGTGAAATCTGATATCTCCCTGTACTTTCACTTCCTCCAAAACCAAATTGCGAATTACTTTTTTCGCATTCATGAAATCAATCAGGATCAAGGCTCCCTTTTTGGCAGATCTTTCGATATTTTTTAATACTTTCAGATTTTCAGCACTATCTTCAAAATATCCAAAACTGGTAAACAAATTCAAAACAACATCAAATTGGTTGACACCAAAATCTAATCTCATATCATGAACTTCATAGTTGAGATTTTGATATTTTAGATTATTTTTTTTTGCTTCCTCAATACTCTTAGGTTAGAAATCCAATCCCAAGACAGAATAACCTTTTTTCGCCAATCGCAGTGCATGTCTCCCTTGACCGCAGGCTAAATCCAAAATATAGGAATCAGCTGACAAGGAAAATTTATCTACAAGGCCATCAATAAAATAGTTTGCCTCAGTAGGGTCACGATTTTGATATAAAATGGGATACCAGGGACTATCAAACCATGAGGCAAACCAATTTTGATTCTCCATTATTTAATTTCTAAAATTTGATAAGCCTTACCATCGAGCAAAAGTCCATTCGGAACCAACTGTACCTTGGGGTTCGAAGAAATCAATTGTTTATTTTCAGCCAAACTCATTTTAAATACGTTTTGAATTGCGCCGGTAGCCGAACTATCGCTTAATAACTTTTTCAATAGTACATCGTTGCCGTCCATAACAGTAAACTGAATTGTTCTTGATTGTTTTTCAGATGTCGACAGCTGGGTGGAAGCAGTGAAATTGTGTATTAATCCAGAAGGATTATGGGCTGTTATAAGTAGGTCTAATTCCCTTTCTTTTTTTAATGGCCGAACAAATTCCTTTTTGATTGCTGCCCAACTGGGCAATCTTCTATGATGCCAGTTTTTCACTACAGTTCCATTATATAGTAGCACCAAACCAGGACTTGATCTAATGATGGTTTTTACTAATTTTTCATCACTTTGAATGAGAGGAAATTGAATGCCATATTTGTTTTGAAACAAAATTAATTCACTGGAATCTGTCCCGTCATGATTTAAATCCTCCACATGGTGATACATCATATGAATTGGCAAACCATCTTTCTCTGCAGCCTTGGAAATTTCCTTTACTTTTGTCCACGGTCCCAGATCTTGCGGATCAACGGCATAAGCCACCCATAGCAAGGCAAAACCATGCGAGGCAAATACTTGTTGCTTGGAAGCATCCATTTCAGTGATTTTAGAATCACAACCCTTGGTTATCAATTCTTCCTGGGTGAGCTCTTTTTGTATTTCCCAAACTGAAACAGAATCGGTAGCACCGGCTGGCAGCATTTTTTCCAACCAGGTATAGGGATGATTTACTAAATCACTGGCCTCAATCAGCTTTGATTGTTTGGTCAATAAATTTTTATAGGTATAAACAATTTTTTTAACAGGTGGATTGGCAGCACACTCAGCTCTGGCTAATGCTAAATTTGTTCCTATTTTAAAGGGTCTGAAATCGATCATTGGCAGATCAAAATAAAAATTCATAAAACAAAAAACTGTAACAAGCAAAGCAAATAATTCTGTCATCAAATTTCTGATTTGAATACCCTTCCATTTGAAATGATCAGGAATGATAAATTTGAGGTCAGAGGTCCTGGCAAAAAGATAAATTGCCATGAAAGTCAACAGTATGTCTTTAAAAAAGGTCTCAACAGGCAGAAGTTTCATAAAATCTCCAAAACATCCGCAATCTGAAACCTTAATACTGGTTTCCTTGAAGGCTTGCCATTTACTAAAATCAAAAATACCTACATTTTCGGGAAGATATCCTGTTAAGTAATTGTACCCGGTAAGGAAAGTGAAAAACAACATCATGAGTAAATTAATACCCGTATTCCATTTTTTTCCATGCCCAAGTATCAAATTAACACCTACGACAATTTCAACCACTATCATTAGCAGAGCAAAGGGCAGTGCATAGGGCTTCATAAAAGACAAGGAAGGAAGTAATATGGTAAAATAATCAGCCATTTTATAAGCTGTCCCTAAAGGATCAACGGCCTTTACCCAACCTGAAAAAATAAGCAGGGCTCCCATGAAATATTGAATAAACCACAATAACAAAGGTGTTTTTGCATATTTTTTCCATTTAGCATGGGCATAACCCAGAGTCATTGTTAAAATCAAGGCGATTACAGCAATGTTGAAAAATAGCGTATAAATAGTCATATTCTTACTTGTTTTTGTCTTCGGTTAATTTAATTAAAGCAAACAAAGCATAATTGATAATATCTTGATAACCTGCATCTAACCCTTCTGAAATCAAGGTGACCCCTTGGTTATCCTCAATTTGTTTGATACGAAGCAGTTTCATTAAAATCAAATCTGTCAGAGAACTGATTCTCATATCTCTCCAGGCTTCACCATAGTCATGATTTTTCGCCAACATTAAAGCCTGTGTAGAGGAGGCATACTGATTATAAACGTCCAAAGCCATGGTAGGATCAAGTTCTGTATCCAAGACATCATTTTGTTCTAATTGAATCAAAGCCATAATGGCATAATTAACAAGACCGATAAATTCGGCTTCAATTCCCTCCTCAATCTTACTAAAACCTTTTTCTTCAATGCCTCTTATTCTTTTTGCTTTGATGTATAGCTGATCAGTGAGTGACGAAGGTCTTAAAACTCGCCATGCTGTGCCGTAATCGAGGGTTTTCTTGTAAAAAATATCTCTACACTTTTGTAGTTCCAAACTATATTGATCCAGGGTTGTAGGCATAATCTTTTTTTTATTCAATAATCTTTTGGTTTTCGATTTGTCTCAATCTATCTTTACAAAAATCAATTAAAAATTTTGCCCTCTTTGTTAAAATTGATAACTGATCCATTTTTGTATTAGGTTGATCTAATTGCTGCAATATATCTTGAAGTTCAATTAAGGCAGACTCATAATCAATTGGATTTTCTTCCTCAGACATAAATAATATTTACCCAAAGATATAAAATAAAACGATTCCTTTTTTTTCGATTTTCTAAAGACAATGTTAATATTAGATGGCTGTACTTGCATTAAAAGATCTGAAAATTGGATACGATTCAACCAAAAGCATTTCAGTTCCTGATACAAATTTTAGTTTAGGAGAAACTGTAGGTCTGTTGGGAAGAAATGGAAGAGGCAAAACAACCCTTCTCAAAACACTACATGGGCAGATAAAACCACTGACCGGACTGATAGAATTTCAAAATCAAAATGTATCAAAACTACCGCTTGAAAAATTGGCCGGGCTCATATCCTATGCTGATGCTAATTCCCATTTTGCAGCTTTTCAAAGTATTTTTGATTATGTGGCAGTTGGATCATACAAAATGTTGAACTTCTGGGGCCATCTTGAGGAAGATCAAAAAACAAGAATTCAAAAAATATTATCCGCTTTTGAGATTCAGTCCATACAAGGTCAATTCATGTCTGAATCCAGTGCCGGACAACGACAAATGGCACAGATTGCAAAAATGATCTCACAAGATTCTATCATTTACCTTTGGGATGAAATCACTTCCAA
>Ga0169931_10010772_pt1 | contig 12986 bp, 15 predicted proteins | sample Kivu_15m_20L_FD_129675 | JGI IMG/M metagenome (GOLD analysis project Ga0169931, IMG submission 129675) | Freshwater microbial communities from Lake Kivu, Western Province, Rwanda to study Microbial Dark Matter (Phase II) - Kivu_15m_20L... | ecosystem: Environmental > Aquatic > Freshwater > Lake...
ATTATTATTTATTATTAATAAATCTGGCGCAAATTCTCTTTATAAGATATATAAGCATTGCTAATTAATTTTATAAAAAGAATTTGCGCCAATATATTTTATTTATTATTATTATTTATTATTTATTATTTATTATTTATTATTATTTATTATCATTATAAATAACTTCTTCGATAGAATTTTTGATTAATAATTTGATGACATTAATTTCTTTATGTTTATTGCCTAATCTTCTAACTCTACCAATAGCTTGATTTTCTGTATTTAGTCTATATTGTTTAGAACCGTAAACTGGATCTAAAAATATAATTTCTTCTGCATTAGTTAGATTACTACCAGAAACTGTATTTTCGGAAGATAACATAATAATTCTAAAATTATTATTATTATTATTATCATTAATTTTAGTATTAAAAAGTTTTAGAACATTATCTTTTTGATAGACATTACCTTGACAATATAGATGTTTAATATTATTTTCAGTTAGAACTTTACCAACTTGTTTAAGTAGATAATCCCATTGAGAGAATATGATTCTATATTTATTAGGAGTTTTATTAATATAATTAATAATATATGCTAATTTAGTACCTAAAATTTTAGCATTAACATCAATATTATTGTTAGTATGGAAGACTTCATTTTTATGTAGTATTTTATTACAAAGAGGGCATTTTTGATTATTTTTGAGAGTAAATTCAAGACAAGTATAACAGAAGATATGACCACAGATAGTAAGACCGAGATTATCTTTATTAATATTATCCATACAGACGACACAATCTTGTTTTTGAAGTTCATCATCATTTTTGATTAATTTAAGGAAATTATTAAAATAGGTTAATTGTTTATCTTTACCATCAAGAATTTGTTTAAGTTCTGGTAATTTTTGAATTTTATTTAATAATTCATCTTGAAGATATTGATAAGTTAATTGATTAGTTTTATTATTATCTTCTTTTTCTTTAATTTCATCTTTAATTTTTTGTATTCTTTCTAGACAGGCATCATAATTTTCTTTTGCTTTATTAAAATCATTAAAATACATTTTTTTAATAATATTATCCATATCTTCAATATTATCTAATTTTTTATCTATATTATCTCTTATAATTTCTGCTAATCTTGGATGACAACATATTTGTCTTAAAAATATATCAGTTGGTTTATTATTTGGATCAGCTAAATATGAATTATAAATAGCTCTTTCAGTATCAGTAAAATCAAGCCAAATAATATTTTCTTTAATTTCTGGTAATTTAAGTATTTTCATATTTTTTTCATGTGTATTTCTACTAAAATGGTGTTTTACATAATTATAATTAAAATTATTTTCAATATTTAATTTTATAATATTATCAACTCCATCAGTTAAATAATCAATAATTTTAGATAATGAAGATTTTTCAATATCATTTTCATCATAAATATTAATTTTTTGGAAAGGTGTACCAGATAAAATCCATTTATAATCACTTTCAAGATATTTTAATTTAACAAATAATTTATTATCTTCAATTTCGTGATATTCATCTATAACTATTCTATGATAATATAAGTTAAAAATATTTACATCGCCTTTTAATATATTTTTAATAATATTAATTTGATTAATACCTTGATGTTGATCTAAATCGCAATTTTTGAAGAAATTAGAAGAAATAATAATAACATCTGCATTAATTAAATCATAAAATGTATATTTATAATAATGTCTTTTTGTTAATAATTCTATTATTTTTAATTTATTATTAGTATGTAAATCAAATTCTCTTGACCATTGACCACATAAATGATTTGGAATTATAATTAATGTTGCTTTTGAATATAATTTATTATTTTTTATAAAATTTTTATAATTACTCGTATTTTCATTTATTAATGTAATTATTTGTAATGTCTTTCCCATTCCCACTGCATCAAATAATCCTCCTCCCCTAAATTTTATTTTATTTATTAACTCATTACTTTGTTCTAATCTCTTCCTTTTATCTTCCTCTAAATTATCTTTTATGTAATCAAAAGCATTATATTCATTATTTTCTATTTTTATCATCCAATTTATATTATTTATCTGATACGGATATAATTCCGTTTTTATATTACTAAATTTTATCTTATTTATATCACTTATATGACTCATTCTTAATATTTCCTCTATTAATATCCTATATTTATTTATTATTATTAGATTTTTTAAATTATACATCTCATAATAATCATTGTTTATTATTATATCATCTACCATATTTTTTATTTCCATATATTCTTTTCTATCATCTTCATCATCTATATTAGCTAAATCATCTCCATAATCTTCATCATCACTATTATCTATATCATCTTCATCATCTTCATCATCTATATTATCTAAATCAAGTATATTAATTTTTTTATTTTTTTTATTTATTTTATTTTTATTATTTATTTTATTTTTATTATTTTCTATATTTTCTATATTTTCTATATTTTCTGTATTTTCTTTATTTATATTTTCATAATAATTAGAATAGAATGCATATTGCTCTATAAATTCCTCAATTAAGCTATTATTTGACATTTTATACATATTTATATAGTTTTATCTATATATTTATTATTTTTCAATTATTTTTGATTTTTCTCATTATATTATATATCCAAAAAAAATTGATTTTTTTATTAAATGGCTTAAAGATTTATTGAAATTATATATTATAATATGTCTGCCACAAAGCAAAGAAGCCAAAAAGTCAGCAAAACCGAAACCGCCACCCCTGTAGTAGAAGCACCCCCTGTAGTAGCCTCTTCCACTGTTGTATCCGCTACCCCCGTAGTTACTGATACCCCCACTGTTGTAGGTGCCACTGAAGAAGTCCAAGTAGCTGGAAGCACTCTTGTATCTTCTTATGAAGCTCTCCAAGCCCGTCTTGGAAGACTTGCAAGAGAACTATCTGATACTCGTTCAGAAGTAAAGAAGTTCTTTAAACTTGCCCAACAACAAACTGGTAGAGGACGCAGTCGCCGTCGCAACACTACATCATCACCACGTGCACCAACTGGATTTGGAAAACCCAAACCAGTACCAGAAAAACTCCGTGTTCTTCTAGGTCTCGAAGCTGGTGCTGAACTACCTCGTCCTAGTGTAACTGATAAACTTTATGAATATATGAACACACATAATCTCCGTGCTCAAGATAAGAGAATTATGCGTGTAAATGCCGAACTTGCACAAGTCTTTGGATTTGATAAGAGACAAGTAGAAGCAATCAACAGTGCTACAGCACATAATGATCAAAATGGTCTTAACTTCTACAATATCCAAAAACATATTGCAAGACTTTATCCAGCCAAGGAAACTGGTGTAGTAGCAAGTGCAACTCCAGCACCAGCAACTCGTGTAACAGTAGAAGCAGAAGCAACATCTACACCTTCAAGTGTACAAGCAAGTGGAAAGAGAGGTGCAAAACAAAGTGCAAAATAAAATAATTAATTTAATTTACTTTATTTAATATAAAAAATAATAATATTTTTTATTTAGTTTTTATTTATAAATATTTAGAGATATTAATATAGAGATTGCCTCTAGAGATGGAATTATTAGAATTATAGAAAGGAAGTCCCATATTATTGAGAATATAAAATTTGCCTTCATTAGTGTTAATAAAATCAAGATTATTAGTATCAAGAGAATATTTTTTATTATTAATAAAGGTGAAATTATTAGAGGGAATAATAATATAAATATCATTATTAAGGATGATATAATTAATATTATTGATAGTGGTATTAATAATGTTAATATTAATAATAAGATTACCATTAGAGGTATTAATAGATTCGCCTTCATTTTCATAAATTTGTGTTTTATCAATAGGATATATTTCTTCAATAAAGTCATTTTTAGTAATTCTATTATATTTTAGTTGTTTAGATTTATTGTAATAAATATCATAAAGTGAAAATTCAAGATTAATATTAATATCTAATATTTTTAATTGTGATATGTATTCTAAAAAATTTAAATTATATAATTTATCAGAATCTTCTTCTATCTTTCTATATATTATTATTGATAACTTTATATAATCTATTTTTGATAATTCTTTGTATATTGTCTTTATTATATTCTCTATTATTCTATTTATTATATCTACTTTCTCCTTATTATTTAAATTATTATATGTTTTTATATTTATAAAATTATCATATAACGACTTTTTATTTGTATTTGTTAATGTATCATATGCATATTTTATTTTTATAAATATATCTTGTGCTTCTTTACTATTATTCTTATCTGGATGATATTTTAATGCCATTTTCCTAAATGCTTTTTTAATTTCTTCTATATTATCTGTTTTATTTATTCCTAATATATTATATAAATTATCACTCATTTCTACCATTATATTATATTTATTAATTATATTTATTTATGCGTATAACCTTTCTTTTTTTATTATTATTCTATTTTATTATGATTAATTCTAATAATAATAATTCTTTTAAAAATCAATATAATATTAAAAAAATTGAACGACAAAATAGATTAGACCAATCTAATCTTTCCTCTAATCTTGATACTCTCAAAAATCTTATTATTAAACCACAAATTATTGACAAAAAAAATAATATTGATATCACTAAAATTCTTCCTAATATTCAAAAAGAATCCGATTCACAAGTTTCTGAAGCTTTCAAAAAAAGAACCAATCTACCTTATAAAGGTATCATTAAAGATTTTGATTACTCCAAAATTAGAGAAAAACATTCCGAAGATCTTATCGTCCATAAAGTCTCTAATACTGATAAAATACATTTTAATGATGATAAAAATAAATACGAAAAAACTATCTCCAAACAAAATGAAGATCTTAATAAAACTTACGCTAAAGATAAAATTAATGAACACAAAAAACAATTCGAATATCAACATAAATATAAATATAGAAATAAATTAGACTCTAATTCTAATTCTAACTCTAATAATGATATCAGAACTGATAGAATCGAATTCTATAAAAAAGAACAACAAAAAAATGAAGAATCTAAACAAAAAATTAATGATATACTACTTAATTTAATTGATTCTGGCGTTATTTCCGAAAATTTAGACTCTATCAATTATGATAAAATTAATATTGATGATCTTGAAAAAAAACTTAAACAAGAATTCGGTGAAGACGAATTTAATAAATTAATGCTTGATATTAAAAAATAATCTTTTTTAATATATATTCTTATTCTAAATATTAAAAAATAATTTTTTTTAATATATATTATTATTCTAAATATTAATTTTTAATATATTATTATTTATATATGGAAAATAATAATAATAATTATGATTATGAAGCTCCGGATGTTCCACCAGATATTCCTACTTCTTCTCCACCTCCTAACAATATTAATAAAAATAAATTACCTTCTTCTTCTCCTCCACCTACTATAATTAATAATAATAATAATAATAAAGAAACTATTATAGAAAGAATTATTGAAAAACCTATTTATATTAATAATAATTCTAATAATATGTCCTCTAATTCTTCTTCTTTATCTTCTTCTATACCTTCTTCTATTCCTTCTTCCTCTCTAACTTCTGATATTAAATTTAATATTATTAAACCCCAACCCAGAAATAATTTAATTTCTACTCATAATATTAATTATTCTGATTCTTCTAATTCTTCTAAATCATCTAATATTATTAAAGAAGAATCTAAATTTGAATCTAAATTTGAATCTAATAAAGAATCCTCTTTTGTTAAACCTTCTTTTATTAATAAAAATACTGTCTCTATTTCTGGTATTGATATTTATGCTTCACGTGTTGATAGTACTAAATTAGATATTAATCCTGTTTCTCTCGCTGTTAATATGTTATCGAATAATAAAAATGTTGTTAGTATTTTAAATAATAAAATGTCTATTACTGTTAATGGCACTATTTTAGATAAAATTAATTATCTTATCAGTTTTGTTTTACAAGATAGATTGGGTCAAAAATCTTTAATTAGTGATTTAGTTAATGCTGTTATTAATGAATGTCCAGAAAATAAATTAGATTTTAATTCTATACCAAGAATTATTATTGTTATTATTGATTTATTAAATGCAAGTATGGAAAGAACCTATTTAAGAATTATCACTAAAAGAGATGTCGCCATTTTTATTAAATTATTCTTTATTGTCCTTTTAGAAGCTAAAATTATTTCCGTTAAATTTGATGATAAAACTAAAATTTATAAATTATTTGATGACTGTATAGATTTATTAATCAGAAAAATTAGAGTTAATAAAAGATCTATATTTTGGTGGCTTACTTGTTGCTGTTCTGGTTGCTGTGGTTATAAAACTTGGGGATGTATGTAAAATTTTTATTTTTTATTTTTTATTTTTTATTTTTTATTTTTATATATAATGCCTTTAAAAATATTACCTATTAATTTCTCTTTTCCTAAAGAAAAAATTGTCACTTCTATTCCTCCAAAAAATTTATTATTAGCTCCTCTTATCCCGGGTAATAAAGCTACTTATATATATAAAAATGAATTTACTTATTATAATCAATATAAACAATCTTTATTTGCTATCACTTGTAAAAAAGGTGGTTGGGACTGTTTAAGACATTACGAAATTATGGCTTGTGGCTGTATTCCTGTATTTTTAAATATTAATGATTGTCCATCTAATACTATGTCTCTACTTCCTAAAAATCTATTTCTTGAAGCGAATACCCTTTATGATTCTCTTAAATATAAATCTTTTAATCAATTAACTACTGACGAATTAACTTCTTGTTATATTCTCATACAAAAATTTTTAGATTACTTGATTAATAATTTAACTACTGAAAATATTGCTAATTATATTATTAAATCTACTATCAATATTTCTAATCCTAAAATTTTATATCTTTCCGGTAATTCATATCCTGATTATCTTAAAGATTTAACATTACACGGTTTTAAAAATATTTATAAATCTAATTTTCACGATTATCCTAAAATTACTCATATGTATTCCGATTTTATAGGTAATAAAAATAATCTTTATGGTAGAGGTATGACTTATTCTAAAACTATCAATTCTAATCTATTTTTAGATTTATCCGAAAATATTATCATTAATAATATTACTACTCATTTTTATGATGCCATTATTTATGCCTCTTATCATAGAGGTATGCCCTTTTTTGATATCGTTAAACAATATTATGACGATTCAAAAATTATTTTATTATGTGGTGAAGATATTCATAGATGTATAGATATTAAAAATAAATATAAATTTAAAAATCATAATTTCACTTTATTTGTTAGAGAATTATAAATTTTTTATTATAAATATTAATTTATATATTATTATATTAGTAAATAGATATGGTATTTCCTATTATGAAAAAAAATATTTGTGGTGGTATTATTATCACTAAAACTAATAATATTAATAATAATATTGAAATTATTATGGGTAAAACTAATAATAATCTTAATACCTATGAAAATTTCGGCGGTCATCCTTCACCCTCTGATATCTCCTGTTTTCATACCGCTATAAGAGAATTTATTGAAGAATTTTTTAATATTATCCCTACTCCCGAGTCTGTTAATAATATCTGTAATATCCTTATTAATAAATCTCTTATTATCGCTCAAATTGAATTTTGTGGCGTTTCTTATCTTATCGACTTCTCTACTATTGAAATTATCTTTATTTCCCTCATCAATGATATCCCAAATTCTTATCTCCAAAAATATTTTATTAATAATAAATTTGATTATAATTCTTTTTTAATTAATAGAATTATTACCGATAAACCTTATAACGGACTTAACGAAATTCATAGTCTTCATATTATTCCTATCTCCGATATTCAACATAATAAATATAAATTACGCCGTTTCTCTAAAAAAATTATTAATCTGTTTTTTTAATTTTTTTATTATTCATATTATATATATGGGCAATAAAAATTCTTCTAATGTCGAAATCAGTGTTTATCATAACAACACTAAAGTTAATAACTCATCCAAATCTATATCCACCTCCACTCCCACCAAATCTAAAAATACTATAAACTCTATTACTTCTTCTACTCCTGTTTCTATTTCTCCTACTCATATTCAAGTTGCTACTGAAGAAATAAAATTAACCGAAATTAAACTTGATGAAGTTAAAGAAGAAGTTAAAGAAGAAGTTAAAGAAGAAGTTAAAGAAGAAGTTAAAGAAGAAGTTAAAGAAGAAGTTAAAGAAGAAGTTAAAGAAGAAGTTAAAGAAGAAGTTAAAGAAATAAGACAAGAAACAAAAGTGATATTAAGTGATATGATGATAGAAATAATAAAATTATTTGCAAATAAAGAAGAAATAGCAGATATAATTAAGTTATTAAAGTTAGATTTAACAGAAGAAACAAAAAATAAATTAATGGATTTATTAGATTTATTAACTAAAGATTTAACAGATAATAATGTAATATTATCAATTGCAAATGAAACTAAAAAAATAATTTCAGATAATAAAATTGATTTATATGATATTCCATCTTTTATTAAAATTGCTACTGATGTTTTTAGTGTTAAATTAAATATAGGTGATATTAAAAAAATAAATTCTTCTGATGTCTGTAAAGTTATTGAAATTATTTGTGTCGGTTTAGTCAAAAAAAATATTATTAATTTAGATTCTACTATTGATGACGAAAAATTAATTAGAGGTATCACTTCCTCTATCTCTCTTTTAGAAACTACTATTAAAATTTCTAAATCTAGTTGTTTCTGTTGTAAAAAATAAACTCATTTTTAATCTTGTTCTTTATTTTTTCTTCATATATCATTTCTTCATATATTTCCTTATTATTTAATTTATAATATTGTTTCTTAATATTATAACTCATCTTTTCTATTTTACTTTCCTCTATTTCTTGTTTATTATTTATTCTATTATTATAATATGTCCTCCATTTAATCTCTATTTCTCTATCTTTTATTATTTTTCTTATTATATCATTTATTACATTTATTAATTCTATATATTTTTTATATATTCTATCACTATTCTCACTTTCACTCATGTATCTTAAAAACTTTCTTATTGGTTTTGTTATTCTTATTATTATATTATAACATTTATATTTCTCATTTATCCTTATATCTCTTAATATTTCCTCTTCTGTTATTCCAATTTCTTTCTTATTTCTTATATTCTCTATAATTTCATTAAATCTATTTATTATATTCTCTATAAATACTCCTAATAATTCTTCCTTATTTTCTGATCTATATATAACTTCAAAATATATTTCATTTATTTCTTTTATAAATTTATTTATATCTATCTTCTCATTTCTTCTTATTTTTTTATATAAATCTTCATTTGAATATATTAATCCAATTTCTCTATCCACATTTATTAGCTTTTTGTCATTTTTCTTTATCTCTCTAAACATTCTCTCTATCTCTCTCTCTTCCATATATATTTTATTTATATTTTTAGTTTTTTTACTTTTTTTATTTTATTTTCTCCTTTTATTTTAGTTAAATGTTTATTACTCATTATCAATATAAAATTAATAATATTATCTCCAATTTTAAATTTACTAAAAAATTTATTAATAATAACATCTTTAAATATACCATCTTCTCCACTTTTGATATTTTTTTCTCTTTTATCTATAATCATAATACTAATTTATTCTACGATTTCGTTTTCTTCCCTACTCCCTTTCTTAATACCACCGAACTTTATTTTTTTACTAATATCCTTAATAATCTTCATTATATATGTAATATTATTATTGATATCTCTTTTATGTCTTCCGATTTTGATAATTTTATCATTCAAGAATTTATTCAAGAAATTTTTAACATCGATACAATCTATTTTAATATTAAATCTATTCCTCTTTACATTAATTATCCTATCAAATATTTTAATCTTGACCTCATTAATATTTCTCCTACTATCAAATTTATCATCATCAATAATAATCTTAAACTTAAATTTATTAATGTTCCCGATTTTATTACAATCTATAAATAAAAAAATTGAAATTTTTTATAGTTAATAAAGATATAATAATAAGAATGGAAGAGATAGATAAAGTATTTAATAAGTGGTTTGTAAATAATGAAAAAAATAAATTTATAATATATTCCTCATATTTTATTCCTGTTTTATCATTTGAAATAAATGATAACAAAATTGAAAAAATAATATTTACACCTTTTAAATTATTTGAACTTTCTAATATTTTAAAATTTTTTGATTTAATTTATTATAATAATATTTATAAATTAGATAATAAAATTATTATTGATATTGTTAATCTTGATAATACTGAAAGTTTTAATACTTTTAATGAATTTATTATTTCTTCTAATTATTTTAATTATATTTATCTTACTTCTTCTTTTGAATATATTTATCTTACTATTGATCTTATAAATTCTAATCCATATATTACTAATATTATTATTTTTCCTTCAATCTCTGATAATATTAAATTTATTAATAATATTAATAATATTAAAATTGATTTTAACTATGTTAATAATAATCATTTCCTAATTTTCGCTATTATTATTTTAATCAATTTTTCTATCTTTCTTTTTATTTAATTATAAAAATCTCTTTCTTTCTATATCAAAACAACACCCTTTTATTTTATTTCCCAAATATCTAACATATCCACCTGATGATAATATAAATCTATATTTTTCTATCCTATATTTTTTATCTTCTATCTTTTGCCATTCTTCTATAATATCTTTCTGTCTAAATGTCTGTGGTATCACTCTTTTTATTCTTTCCTCTACTATTTCCAATAATTCACTTTTATCAATCTCTTTCTCTTCTATTAATTCATATTCATATAAATTTATTATCTTTTTCTTCTTCTCTATTATCTTATATCCATTTTTTGTAGCCATCCATAATGGAATTTTCTTTATTTTATCTTTTATTATACAATCTACTTTATATGACGAATATGCAGGATATTCTTGTTCATATTCTCCTATTTTTAATTCCTCTATTTCTTTTTCTTCTCTTTTTATAATTCCCATTATATCATATGTATCTGTTATTATATCTCTAATAATCCAAGTTTCATATTCTTTTATCCTATTACAAAACTCCTTTTTTCTATATACATCCTCTTCTGTCAATATAATTATATTTCCTCCCGCTAATGGATCCAATCTTCCCGCATATGATATTTTATTGTGTTCTATTTGATATTCTTTCTTAAATCTATTAATTAGTTCTGTCATAGTTTCTCCTATTCTCTTATTATATTCTATTATCATCTTGTTTATAAGTATTATATAATATATTTCTTTTTTCATTTTTTATTATATAATAAAAAAAATTGAAATTTATCATATATTAAAGCTTATAATAAAGGATTAAAATAAAGCTAATAAATACACAAAATGATGAGTATTAAAAGGCGTTTTGAAGTTGAAGATAGTAAAGAAATATATAAAACAGCTATTTTGAAAAATGCCATATATAAATCATATATTAGAAAAGTAGATGATTCCTCTAGTTTTATTTTAGAATTAACTGCAAATATGACCGAAATTTTAGATAAAGAATTTATGATTTATGATATTAATATTATTAAATTATCAGATGGATTTATTAAAGTTGTTTATAATCCGTGTTCATATCTATCATTTATTATTAAAGAAAGTAAAATATGTTATATTACTGTAGATATTAGTAATTATGTTATTCCCTATATTATTATTAATCAATTAAAAGAAATTTATGATATTTCAAATATTTTAATTATTTACTCTAAACCACTTATTAGTTATGAAATTTCTGAACTTCAAGAAAATATTAATATATTCCATATTATGTCTGAATGTAAAACTTTTATTAATTATATTATTATTAATAATTCCGAAAAATCCATAATTATTAATACCGATTTTGTTGAAAGAATCAAAAAAATTTATTCTGATTCTGATTTTCAATCTATTCTTATTACTACTTGCTCTCCTAAACCACTTAAAATTTCTTATGAAAAATCTTTCTCTTTTATTATGCAAATTAGCGGCTGTTTTTCAGATTATTCTAAATTTATTTAATTATTTATTTTAATTAAATAATAAAATCATAAACAAATAAATAAAAAATTAAAATAATAAATTTTGCGCCAGAATATCATTTATTAAAAAAAGTTTTAATTAAATAACTAAAATTATTAAAACTAAATAAATAAATAAATAAAAAATTAAGGATTAAAATAATAAATTATGGTGCAAGTTATATTTATAATATTTTTACTCTAAAAACTCCATAGAGATGTTGTAGGTAAATTATAAAAATTGTTTTTTAATACTTTATAAAGAGTATTGATGTTAGAATATATCATTTAATAATAATAAATAAAATATGAATATAAAAAAATGATAATTTGATATAAATATAATGATAATTTCAAAGACATATATAGATGATTTATTTAATATATTTAATATATTAATATCATTTTTAGCGATATATTTAATAAATATAATATATAATAATATGTACATATATAATCCGGTAATAATTTATATAATATTAGTGTCATATTTTATAATAATTTCGTTAAGTTTTTACATTATACATCAATTACATAAAATATTATATCTTCATTATTTAAAAATTTAATATTTATATATAGGTTTATTTTTTTTTTCTTACATATTATTATAAATGTCTGAAGTAAAACCCGAAGTTGATGATTTATCAGTTGAAGAATCCGAATTATCTCTTAACCAAGAAGGAGGTGCTAATAGAAAAAGCAAGAAATCAAGCAAGAAAGGAAGCAAGAAAGGAAGCAAATCCAGAAGAATGGTAATGGAAGGAGGTAAGAAGAAGAAAGCCAGCAAGAAAGGAAGCAAAAAAGGAAGCAAAAAATCCAGAAGAATGGTGATGGAAGGAGGAAAGAAGAAAGGAAGCAAGAAAGGAAGTAAGAAAGGAAGTAAGAAAGGAAGTAAGAA
>Ga0169931_10010773_pt1 | contig 12985 bp, 15 predicted proteins | sample Kivu_15m_20L_FD_129675 | JGI IMG/M metagenome (GOLD analysis project Ga0169931, IMG submission 129675) | Freshwater microbial communities from Lake Kivu, Western Province, Rwanda to study Microbial Dark Matter (Phase II) - Kivu_15m_20L... | ecosystem: Environmental > Aquatic > Freshwater > Lake...
CTCAGAAATTGTGTTCGATTCATAAACCACCTTCTTGGTCCTGACGCTTTGCCTGCTGTTGAAGTCGTCCAGACGACATCGATTTGTTGCACAGCAGACCTGCCACGTTTGTGGCTCTCGCTCAGAAATCCGTGCAGCATTTTTTTATTTTTTGCCTCTGCGCGGGAATTTTCCGGCAAATTTCCAGTCGGAAGCTCTGCTGGGAATTTCGTGGCTAATTTTCGCGGGGTTTTAGGCTAAGTTTTCCGCAGTAAAAGAGAATTCGAATACGATAGTGTTCAAAGATCCGAAAGCCTCGCGCCGCGGACTTGATTGCCTGAATGCGGCTGTTGAAGCCTGTTGACGTGCCGTTGCTGATGGGTGACGAGCGGTGCGTTCGTTGCTGTACTTGTCTCATACGCCTGCCACATGTCTATACAGACGGCCCTGACCTTGCTGCGCTGCTTCGGGGACAGTTTTTTCCCCAGGATATCGGCTGATTCTGTCGTTCGATCAGAAGTCACCTCAAGCCCGCGGGACTCATCGATGTCCGTCATCACGGTGACGTAATCCTGTCCTTTGCCAAAACTCTTTTCGTCATTCCCAACGTGAGTAACATCGTCTACTGATCTTCGTTCGAGCCCTCGGGTGACTGCTCGCTGCATGATGACCTGCGCGGTTGACCAATCAATACCCAGCAACAACGCCGCAGACTGAATGCTCTGCGACGCCTGCAGCAGATCAATGGCAAATGCCTAAGACAGGAGAGTGAACCGGCTGAGCTTCTCGGCCCACGGAACCGCAATTGTCTTTACTCCGCATGTCGTACATGAACAACGCGGAACCCTTGCCGTCAGAACGGTCTGAGACTGCATCGCATCGAGATGACGCCAGCTTCCCTCCGCCGCATGATCCCTCATCGAACACGTGGCCTCGCACTCGGGGCACACAACATGGTCGCCAACGAAGTCCAGAGGCAAAGTCAGCGTCTTGTTCCGCACGTCCAATTGGACATCCGCGATCACCCAGTCCTGATTCAGACCAACCAGCTGACGGTAATGCCGAGACAGAGGGTTCATAGGAATGCCTCAGAAAAACCGCATTTCCGCTATTTCCAAATCTCAGTCAATTCGACAGGCTCCCACAAAAGTCCCAGCAGAACCCACTCCTCGCTTCCTGCTTTACAGTCTGCTCACACCGGCTGGTGCGTGGGGTAAGGAACGTGAGATTCCGGCAGCCCCCTAATCATTCCCGGAACTCCATGCTGCGTGCCTCGTTTTAAAACAGCAGTCGCCAGCCGGAACTGGCAGTCCACCGGCGATGCCCGGGAAAACCGCACCGAAATCCTGATCACCACTCGGCTCTGAAAACCTCCCGTCCGCCCGGAATCCTGCGAGTCTGCATCTGATGCCTCCGTTCACTGCATCCACCATCCTGAAGTGTTCCGCGGCAGGACTCCCGGGATTCCCTGGCAGGCCCGCAAGCCTGCCTCAGATCAGTGACCCCGATATCGAACTGGAAATCCTCAGCGCTCCCGAGCTGGTGATCCCGGGAGAAATGATCGTGTTTCGTGCGACTGCGACGAGACCCCTGGAGGCCTGTTGCGTTTTGCGCTCGCAGAGGGCCGCATCCGCGAGTCGCTGGAGTCCGGCATGAGCTACCGCTATGAGTCACTGGCAGAACGGGTGGCCAGCGGGGAATTGGGCTGAGGCGGACTTTGCATTTGTCAGACGGGAAAACGCCTGGGACATGATTGGCAGTCAATTTCAGGAATCAGACGGCCATCAGTGCATTCATGTTTGAGTCGCCCTGTCTGGCAGTTATGCTGCCGTGGCGGAGAGCGAACGCGTATTTGGTCGCAAGTTATTGCGACGTCAGGAAGAGCACCCCTGTGTCCGCGCTGATTCGCCCATCAACAATGCCTGCTGCTCAGAAGACGCCTTGCTGGCGGTCTCCGGCGATGCTTTGGGTTATGTCGGTTCAGGTGTTGTTGCGTTGCTGTCAGGCGCCCTGTCGATTGTGGCGTTTTCTTTTGGTTGGCGGCATCTGTTGTATCCTTGTGTTTCCTGTTCCCATGGACATCAGGCGATCCGTATCGCATACGGTCGAACACCTGGGTGACACTGGCAAGGAAGACACGATACCTTTTCCATGTCAGTCAAAGTCCTGTGGCTGTCGAAGTGCTCGGCAGTGTCTGAAAACCTGCTGTTGCCATTCGCTGCAGTATCGCACGGCGTGGTTTCGTCGTTATGCGCCTGAGGTTTTGACGGAGTGGCTGTCTGCAGAGTCTGGAACGCCGCAGAAGCCTCTCCAGCGTGCCTGCTGCGAAAAACGGTCCGCGACTGCTGGAATTCCACGCAGAAGTGAACCAGCGAAGGCTTTTGCGTCGTGGAACGCCAACAGTGAGTGCCAGGGACTTGGTGGTCACCTGGTAACGGTGCCACTGATGTTGATTTCGGCCTCGGTGCAGACTCATCAAGCGACTGTGTTTCTGAGTGCCGTTCCAGTTTCAGAGCGTTTGGTTGACTGCTCCGTTGACGTTCCCGAGCCTCCACCGCGGATTGGATGATGCCCGTTCCGCCGGTGTTTGTATGTGCCGGTGTCGACCATGTGAGTGCTTCTATGCAGTTTGCGGGCCGGAGCGAGCATTTCGTCGGCTTCTGCCTGCACGCGCACGCTTATCCGAGCTTTCGGTTCGCTCTCCGCAAAGTGTGTAGCCGTCCTGGATCGTGATGAGCGTGCTTGTGCCGGCAGAGGTCGCTGGACCTGCGCCCGGAGAATTTCTGCGAAGACTGCTTATGCGCACAAGTCTGAATTCTGGGGTGCTTTTCGAGGAGATCCTTTCGATGGTGACAATGCGCGATTTCAAGCGTGGATTTACGTTGATTGAGTTGCTGGTAGTCATTGCAATTATTGCGATTTTGGTTGCGTTGCTGCTTCCTGCCGTACAGCAGGCCCGCGAGGCAGCACGCCGAACTCAGTGTAAGAACAATCTGAAACAGATCGGACTTGCTCTTCACAATTACGAAAGCGTTCTGGGAGTACTTCCGTCGATGTATTCGCATGGCGCAGCGAACAGTGGGAACTTCTCTGTTCAGGCTCAGCTTCTTCCCTACATGGAACAGGCGAATCTTCGCAATCTAATTGACTTCAGCACGAAGCTTCAGATTGGCTGCTGCCCGGGTGACGTTTCCCCGTCACTGGTCGTGCCTGCTGCCACAGTTCTTCCAATGTTTCGCTGTCCGAGCGATCCGGGTCCGGATACGGTCACGGTGAGGTCCGGAACAACAGGTGGTGCCACGGGGCAGACCTATACGTATGCCTGCAACAACTATCACATGAATGCCGGAACAGCGGTGGGCAAGCTGTATGATTCCCGATTGCCCACCGACGGAATCCTCTGGGCCAACAGCAACGTGAAGTTTCGAGACATTACCGATGGCCTGAGCAACACTGCTGCGTTTGCCGAATCTGTGATCGGGCTTCCGAATCAGACCGTTCCGGCTCCGACCAATTTGAAAGAGCGTCGTCGAAGCCACATCAACGTGGCCTGTGTCTGGACATCCAGCAAAGTACCACCGGCGACACCAGGTCTGGCGAACGGCTACACAACTCCATGGGATCCTTCTGGCTTTGAGGCGATGACTGTAGCGATCAGCCGAGGCTGGGCGGGGCAGCGAGGAGCCGGCTGGATTAACGGTCGAGAATACTGGACGGCGTACAATCACTATCACCAGCCGAACAGCAGCATTCCGGATATGGGCACCTGCGGTTACGGGATCTTTGCTGCTCGCAGCGAGCATGCCGGAGGTGCCCAACTGGCTCTGTGCGACGGCAGTGTTCGATTTGTCAGTGAGAACATCGACCTCGGTGTCTGGCGTGCCGTGGGAACTCGTGCCACCGGCGATATTGCCCCGGAGTTCTGACAAACGCCACGGTCTGAAGTTGTCGCAGGCCCAAACGACACTCACTCGCTTGTTCATTTCCTTCCGGGGTTCCTTGTGCCGGGCTGCCAGAGATGGCTGGCTCAGGATTCCTCGGAATTCCGTTTCTGACTTCAGGAGTCATCGACGATGTCTCACGCAGATCTCAAATCAGATGCATCGAAGCCGTCCCCTTCGGACACACCCGTGCCTCAACGTGAGTGGGGAGTGAAGACCTTCCTGGCTTTCCTCTTTGTTGTGACGGTGCTCTATGGCACCATTCTGGTGTACCACCTCAAGAATCCGATCGATCAGGTGGCGGCAGACGACCAGAGCATTCTGGAGCAGTGCCGTCAGGTGTGCCTCAAATACGGACTGGTTTCAACAGGACATGTTCGCAATGACGCCGAGGCGTACCTCGAGGCTGCTCAGATTAACAAGCTGACGGAAGGTCTTTCGGCCATCCTTGCGGACGCCGAATTCAGGCCTCAATCGGGGCAGCCTCTGCCACTGATTCAGGAGGCAGCCCCGGATTTTCAGCTTCCTGATGACCAGAAGACCGAACAGCAGCTGACAAAGCTGGGCAAGAATCGGCCGATGGTCGTCGTCTTTTATCTCGGCTACGGGTGCAGTCATTGTGTGGCTCAGCTTTTGGCCCTGGATAAGGACCGGCACTCCTTTCAGGAACTGGATGCAAACATCGTCGCCATCAGTTCGGATACCTCCGAGCACTCCGCTGAGCGATTCAAAGAGTATGGGAGGTTCGGCTTCCCGGTGCTTGCCGACACAGACAACATCGTTTCCACGCAATGGGGTGTCTACACGCCAGCCACGGAAGAGAAAGATGAAGTGGTGCTTCACGGGACATTCATCGTCGACCGGAATGGCAAAGTCATCTGGGGTGAAACGGGACGCGAACCTTTCCTGGATAACAAAACGCTTCTTCACGTGATCGCAAAGTCTCAGGGATTACTTCCTGAGGCGACGTCTGCTCAAACAGCCTCAGGAGCGACGTCAGCGACGACTGTCCGAAACTAGCGGGATACAGATCCTCGAATTGTGTGGTTCCGTCGTTCCTCAAACATTCAGAGATTCTTCGTGACGATTTACAAGCAGATGATCCTCGGCATTCTTCTTGCCTTTATCGCTGGCTGCCAGCAGCGATCGGCGGAGATCACTGGAGGAACGCCGGGAACACTTCGATTTGGCAGCCAGACGATCGGGGACCTTGTCGTTGTCCTCCATCGCGGTACGGGCACGACGTTCGAACAAGTGGGGTTCGGGCGAACAAGCAATGCCGGTGAGTTCCAGCTCGTTGTTCAGGGGAAGGAAGAACCTTTGTTGCTTCCTCCGGGCGACTATGTCGTCACTCTGGAATCACTGGGGCCACCCATCACGTTCCCGAAGGAATACATCATGGCCGACAACGCTGTGCTGAAAGTCTCGTGGACGGATTCGTCCGCTCAACTGGATCTCGAGGCTCCCGAAACACTTCTCGCACCGCTGAACAAGATGTAGGCGTCAATCCACTACATACCGTTGCGACGACAGCAACAAATCTTGAGTCACCTTCACTTCAATCTCCAGTTGCGATTATGCTGGAGCTTCCAACCAGGGGTAAACAATGTCGGTTCTGCTGATGCTTTCAATGTTCATGCTGCCCGGGGATGGGCAGCCATCATGGCCAGGATTTCTTGGTCATGGTGCCTCCGCAATTGATCCCGTGACGGTTCCGGTCAAATGGTCTCCCACGGAGAATATTGCATGGAAAACCAGGCTGTCCGGCAAGGGCCAGTCCAGCCCGGTCATCTTTGGTGATCTTGTGTTTGTCACAGCGATCGAAGGGACAATGAAAGACCATTGTCATGTCATCGCGATCAAACTGACGGACGGGAGTATTGCCTGGGATCTGAAGCTCGATCCGTTTCAGCCTGTTCGCAGTAACTATTTCCAGAGCCGATCTGCGCCGACTCCGGTGGTCGATGAAAACGCCGTCTATTGTTTCTTTGAAACCGGTAACCTGGTGGCGGTCAGCCATAGCGGTGAACAGGTTTGGCAGCGATCTCTGACGGACGATTACGGCGCATTCGAATCCACGATCGGGCTCGCGTCATCGCCATTTCAGCTCAAGGATTCGATCGTACTGCTGGTGGACCACGAAGGTCCGTCTTACCTTCTGGCAGTCGACAAGAAGACGGGCGAAACGAAGTGGAAGACAGATCGAGACAGTCGGACCAGCTATTCGTCTCCGTCACTGGTACCAGTGGGAGATTCGCAGCACATCGTCTGCAGTTCATCTGGCAGCATCGAAGGATATTCTCCGGAGACCGGCGAGTTGCTATGGACGCTTGCGGACGAAGTGGGCGGCAATCGAGCAACGACGCCTCTGGCAGTTGGAAACGGCCGATTTGTGATGGCCGCCAGCCCGGGAATGCATAATGAAAATGAAGGTGAAGCGCGTCGGACCAATGGAATCGTCGCGATAGAAAAGAACGGTGATGGCTTCGAAGCAAAGGTGCTCTGGCGGACCGAAGAAGCCATGCCGGCCTTCAACACTCCGACTGTCCATGAAGGTCTGGCTTACTGGGTCAACAAGGCCGGAGTTGTCTTCTGCTACAACGCGGAAACTGGAGAAAAACACTATTCCAAAAGAATTGGCCAGGGCTGCTGGGCCACTCCTGTCGCAATTGGCGATCGACTGTACGTGTTTGGCAAGGATGGCCTGACAACGGTTCTTGCTGCTGGCCCGGAATACAAATTGATTTCTGAAAACCAGCTGTGGGACCCGAACGAAGTTCCGTCGGAATCCATGTCGCGAAATCGTGCTGCGGGACGCGATGAGAATGCCGCCGGTGGGCATTCGGAGGAACACGGCAAGGAAGGAGCAGAGGATAAGAAATCGGCTCCGACCACAGACGCACAGGCCGAATCCAGCGTCCGCCCAGTCTCCGCATCTGATGAAGCAGCACCGGGCATCAAGTCTGCCGCAGTAACCGACGAATCTCAGCCCAAAAGCGGTTCGGATCGCAAAGGACCTCCCGCAGGTGGACCTGGAGCTGGAGGACCTCCCGGTGGCAGTGGTCGACCTGGTGGACTGGGCGCCGGAGGCCAGGGCGGCGGAAACTACGACGCTCAAACAATGTCCCAGGGGGAAAACCGATTTGCTGATCCTGTCCAATATGGTGTGGCGATTGTGAATGGTCACATCGTGATTCGTACCGGCGAAACGGTTTACTGCATTCGTTCGAAGTAGGCCTGCTTCGGACAAGCGAGCGGGGTCCGTGTGTTTCCGGCGTGCATTCACTGCAGGTGCGTAACCGGCAAGCAAACTTCCTGCTCGCGTCTTTGATTCGGTCAAGTTCTACAGCAGAAATCGAGCCTGTCCATGAACCGTATCTTCATCCTCATGGTGTTTCCGGTGGTCGCGATCATGGTCCTGAGCCGCTCGGCACATGCACAGCGAGTCAACTACGAAGAGGCTCCGATCTCCTATAGTGTTTCCCGTCCGGACAATCGTATCTCGCAATTGCAGGAGCGTCTGTCCTCGGGTACGGCCACCCTGAAGTTCGACGATCAGCAGGGCTACCTGCGTTCCCTTTTGGACGCCCTGCAGATCTCGCCGTCAACGCAAGTGCTGACATTTGCCAGAACCAGCCTTCAGGATGACAAGATCTCTCCAAAGAAACCGCGCGCGATTTACTTTGGCGAGGATGTTCATGTTGGGTTTGTTCAGAATGGGCTGATTGAAATTGCTGCCCACGATGCTCAGCTGGGAATGGTGTTCTACACGCTGAAGCAGACGAATGAGGCTAATCCTTCGTTTCTGCGACAGACAAATTCCTGTCTGACCTGTCACGGAGCCGCTCGCACAAGAAATGTCCCCGGAGTTCTGATTCGCTCCGTTTATCCGGACCCGGACGGTCATCCGGTTGTCGCTGCCGGAAGCTTTCTGTCGACTCATCGCAGCCCGCTGAATCAGCGATGGGGAGGCTGGTATGTCACTGGAAAGCATGGTGATCAGCAGCACCTCGGAAACTATGTCCTGACCACAGCGAAGAAGCCGAAATCCATCGACAATGCCGCAGGCCATAACCTGACTGACCTTGCCGAGCGGTTTGATACGACGCGGTACCTGTCTCCACACAGTGATCTCGTGGCTTTGATGGTGCTGGAACATCAGACCGAAACCCTGAACATTCTGACGACAGCCTCCTTCGAGGTTCGGCACGCGCAGTATTCCATTGAGCAGGCAGGTCCGGATACCGAGGCTCTGGCGAGAGCACAGAAACTTCTGTCTGACCGACTGGCGAAGAACTCCGAACTCATTGTCAGGGCCCTGCTGTTTGTCGAGGAGACGCCACTCACCGCACCAGTGACAGGAACCTCGTCCTTCGCCGAGGAATTTGCTGCCAAAGGGCTGCGGGACGACAAGGGACGATCGCTGCGAGACTTCGACCTGCAGACTCGTATGTTTCGGTACCCATGCAGTTATCTGATTCAGACAGAAGCGTTTCGGGCTCTTCCGGAACCGCTGAAAGAGGCTGTCGGTGAGCACTTGAAAGTAGTGCTCTCGTCTGAACAGCCACCGAAGGGACTTGAACATCTGACTCCGGACGTTCGAGCTGCCATCACCGAGATCCTGAATTCCACATCACCCGGACTGCTGAAGTAGTTCGGTTTTCTTAACTGTCACCCAAACTCAGGGGCGTATCATGAAATCGCTTACAACACAAATCCTCGCTTTGGTGCTTGCTGTTGCCTCCGTCACATCCGTTTCGAATGCGCACGACACATGGGTCGAAGTGAACTCTCCGGAAGTTCGCAACGGTAATGTGGTCTATGTCGACCTGAAGCTGGGCAATCACGGCAACGAGCATCGTGACTTCAAACTTCACAGCCTGATCACTCTGGATCATGTGAAGCTGTCCGTAAACATGCCCTGCGGCTGCACCAGGGACATCAAGCCGGGACTGACAGCGACGGCGTCGGAACCGAAACAGGGTTACTGGACCGCACGGTACACGACGACCAAGCCCGGCCTGCATGTGGTGTCCCATGAACTGGATACTCTGCATGGCAAAATCCGAGCGATCAAGAGTGCCAAAACTTACTTCGTCGTCGGCTCCGATCCCGCTGCAACCAAAGGCCCGCTGTCAAAATGCAGTGCCCCACTCGGACATCCGCTGGAACTGATTCCTCTGACGAATCCTGTCACGGAAAGCGGCCCAAACAAGCCGATCCGAGTTCAGGTCCTGTTTGAAGGAAAGCCGCTGGCAAATGGACGGGTCAGCTTCATTCCCCGAGGTCAGCAGCTGGCCGAGGGATTTGATGAGAAGTTCGAACGTCGCACGGACGACAAAGGTACGGCCGAATTCACACCGACCGAAGCCAACATGATTCTGGTCGTGATCCATCATCAGGAGCCGGAACGCTCAGGCGAAGGCTTCGAAAGCACGTACTTCTCGGCAACCCTGACCGTTGCTGTTCCAGAAGTTCCGTTCCCGTCTGCAGCACTGGCGGCAACGGTTTCTGCAAAGTAATCCTACTTCTTCTGTGACAGTCTTTTTCTTCTTTGTACTGCATACCGTAAGTCGAAACCAACGCGGTTCCATGCTGATCGAACTGCTTGTTGTTATTGCCATATCGCCGTTCTTGTGGCACGGGTAAGTCCGTCCATCGATTCAAGTTCTGAGTACTCTCCATGAAACGCCACTTTTCTTTCCCTGAGTTCTTTCTCGTCGGTTCGATCCTGCTCGGCTGCGATTCTGGACCAGGTCCGGCTGCAGGAGGAACCCCGGGGACGCTGAAGTTTGGGGACGCGGTGACGAGCGACGTCGTCATCACGGTCCGGAAGGCAAATGGATCGTCGTTTGAAGTCGTTGGCTTCGGCACAACTCAACAGGATGGCAGTTTCGTCCTCTACAAGCCCGGCGCTGTCGAACCGCTTTTCCTTGAGCCTGGCAGTTACTCCTGCACGCTCGAATCAGTCGGTCCGCCACTGAAGTTGCCAAAAGACTACCTTGAAGTCTCTCGGTCGCCCCTGAAGTACGAGTGGACTGCGGATTTGAAGTCCCTCGATCTGACCGCACCAGCAAACATTCTCTCTCCCTGATGGTTCTAACCCTTGCCATTCCGCGCAGGCAGGGTGTGGACCTCAACCCAAATTCACAACAGAACCAGTAGGTCGACGATGAAGAATTCAACCACCCGACGGTCTGCGATCATGGCTCTGGCTGCGGCAGCCACATCCACAACGCAAAGAATCGCCTCTGCGGAACCGAAGCAGACACCGGCCACGACGGCTCCCGACTCACAGTTCGCGGAGCACGAGATCCTGATGCTTGTTTTTCCTCAGTTCACGGCACTGGATCTGATCGGGCCGCAGCATGTTTTTGCTCTCCTTGGACCCAGTTACAGGACCAGGCTGGTCTGGAAGAATAAAGACGTTTTACAGTCGGACACAGGAATTCCGATCCAGCCCACGATGACGTTCGACGAATGCCCGAGAACACCCAGTATCATTTTCGTTCCTGGTGGAACCGACGGAACTGTGGCCGCCATCGAGGATCCCGATGTTCGCCGCTTCCTCTCTGATGTCGGCTCTAAGGCAAACTATGTGACCAGTGTTTGTACCGGGTCACTGATCCTGGGAGCAGCGGGACTTCTGAAGGGCTACAAGGCAACGTCGCACTGGCTGGCTCTGCGACACCTTGAAAGATTTGGCGCGACTCCGGTTTCGGAACGAGTCGTGCAGGATCGCAATCGAATCACCGGGGCCGGAGTCACCGCGGGTATCGATTTCGCTCTGACCCTGGCCTCACAGCTGCAGAACGATGACTACGCAAAGTCGATCCAGCTGATGATGGAATACGATCCAAAGCCTCCATTTGACTCCGGCAATCCCAAAGCGGCTCCCGCTGCTTCCGTGCAGATGCTGGAAACGATGACAGCTCCATTCCACGCCGACGTCGAATCCGCGGCTTCAAGGGTGAAACTTCAATAGATGTCGCAACGCTTTCGTGTTCCACATGCTGATTCGTGTTCCCTGAGGAAGGCCTGTCATATGAATTCTCTGATCATGCGAACATAGCTGTTGCTTTCCGTTGCAGGTTCGTCGTCGGCAGTTGCCGTTGCGGATGAAAAGGGGGCTGCAGGAAACTCCTCTGTTCAGGCTGGAAGCGAAGAGAAACCTGAGAAGACGAAGGTGGCGATCCTGGCATTTGCGGGAGTTGAGCTTCTGGATTTCGCCGGCCCGGCAGAAGCTTTCAGCGCGGTTCAGGATGCGAACGGTAACGATCTTTTCGACGTCTATACCGGTGGTTTGACAGCAGACCCAGTCGACAGTCCTGGAGTGGTCGAGGTTAAGCCGTAGTTTACCGTCGCCAATGCTCCGGTCCCCAATATCGTGGTTATTCCGGGCGGCGATGTGACACCGCTAATGGGTGACATGGCAGCTCTCGAATGGATCCGAAATCTGTCGAAGGGTGACGCGACGGTCTTCAGTGTTTGCAATGGAGCATCGGTCTCCGGAAAGCTCGGCCTGCTTGATGGACTGACAGTAACCACGCACCACAGCAATCTTCGCATTTTGAAGTAGCTGGCTCCTGCAACGAACCCGGTCGGTGACAAGCGTTTTGTCGACCATGGCAAGGTCATCATCGCGGCAGGCGTTTCTGCAGGTATTGATGCGTCGCTCTATATCATCGCAAAGACAAAGGGTTATGACTCCGCAAAACGCGCGGCAGGCGGAATGGAATATGAGCACTGGTCGGGATTTGAGTCTGAAGCAAAGGCTGTCCCAAAGACAGTTGCGGAAAGTGGGGATGAGTTAACAGGATGCCGAAGGCGCGGATGCCGAAATGGCGTCAGGCTCCGATGCTCCCCGGGCCGCTCCGAGTTGTGAAAACGTCGCCGGCACTGTACCCGGATACCTGCGGTTGCTGACCCAGCGTATGCGGCTGCATCTGGCCCATGCATGCCTGCTCAACTCCGCTTCCAAATTCGTCGGAGCGCCTTTCTGCGGTTACATGTCCGTTTCGGAAAGAACTCTTTGTTTACCGCCGACAGGATCATTCCGGCCACTCAGACCTTGAATTTTTGGAGTCGATTGAGGATTGTTTGTTGCTGCCGGCCGCGGGCTCACGGGCAAGACGATGTGTTTCACATCCAAATTGACCTGCAAATTCGTGTGAAGAACTCGATTCTGAAGATGCGAACTGAGATTGCACAACCCACTGTTTATGTGATCGCCGGTCCAAACGGCGCCGGGAAGACAACGTTTGCTGCTTCGTTTCTGCCGGACTTCGTGAATTGTCGAGAATTTGTAAATGCGGATCTGATTGCGGCAGGTCTCTGACCGTTCGATCCGGACAGTCAGGCGATTGCGGCTGGGAATCAGCAATTTTGGCAAACCCTATCGCAACCTCGCCGACGACTGGTACATCATCGATGGGTCGAAAGCCACACCGTCCATCGTTTGCCGTGGCAACTTTGCTGGCCTTGAGATTCTCGACAGCAAGCGATTAAGCGACATCCGTTCAATCTGCCCGGAGTTAGTGCTGTGATTCAACAGACAGACGATGACATGGTCGCCAGGGTGAACGCCGCTTTAAGTGCGGCAATGGCAGGACTCATTGCTCGTGCACGTCTCCGCGGTGTGCCCCTCGTTGTTGCCGAAAACGGTGAGGTTGCGGAAGTGAATCCACATGAGTTGCAATTGCCGTCGCTGACGGACGTGCAAGCTGAAAACCAGCGGACCACAGTGCCGGCAACTGAGCAGTGACCCCAGTGATGTGCCTCTCCAACCGGCATCGGGTGGCTCTTCGAATAGAAGTTCTGTCGTTTGTCTGACAGCCCCGCCTGTGAAGACGCAGCGCACCCTGGAGAGCACGCAGAGACCACATCGCCCGGTCATAGGGATTCAGTCCCATGGCCTTGAATATCTGGCAACAGGTCATGTCGGGAGGGCGAAGCTTCGGCAGAGCCGCATTCTTTCGACGATTACTGCACAGATCCGCGTCCCTCGGTAAAAATACAGGCAGAGTCTCACAGCGGAGGTCAGAAAGCGGCGGCTCGGCGGGAGC
>Ga0169931_10010774_pt1 | contig 12984 bp, 14 predicted proteins | sample Kivu_15m_20L_FD_129675 | JGI IMG/M metagenome (GOLD analysis project Ga0169931, IMG submission 129675) | Freshwater microbial communities from Lake Kivu, Western Province, Rwanda to study Microbial Dark Matter (Phase II) - Kivu_15m_20L... | ecosystem: Environmental > Aquatic > Freshwater > Lake...
AAAACCTGAAGATTTAGGAACAGGAGTTATTGAACAGACCAGCAAAGCCTACGCTATCTCAAAGATTTTTGGAGTTGAACTTTTTGATTCTTATAGGAAGCAATTCGGTTATCAATGGAGCACTATCATACCAACAAACCTATAAGGAATAGTAAGTATTGAATTGAGTATCAAGGAAAAAACTATAAAGATTTTTTAAAACCTACTAGGATTATCACCTAAGGCATTTAAAGTTATTTATTCGGGACACTAAGTTGTAGAATATCATTTAGTGCGGAGATTAAATCTTCGTGGCTCCAATTTTCTTCAAGCAAATAGTCTGGGTTTAATTCAAGTAATTCGATTTGCGAATGAGCTCCGGTCGCAACAGCAACAACCGGTAGGTTAGAGTTTTTAGCTGACAAAATATCCCTTATACTATCTCCGATTACTACACCATATTGATTAGATTTGAGCGACTTTTTTGCAGCATTTATGATTAGGTCTCGGCTCCAGTTCTTTTCAGTTGAACAAAATAGATTCCTTCGGTCAAAAAAATCACTTAATTGAACAAAATCTAACTTTATTTTTGCTCCTTCCAAAAAATTACCCGTAGCGATAGCCAATTCAATATTTGGCATTTTACTAAGCTCAGTTAAAGAGTGGTAGATACCTTTAATAATTTTCGCTTCGCTATTTTGTAGGTGCTCAAGTAAACATTGAGAGTAATTAGTTAGAATTTCTGTAATTTCACGCAAACTCGGTTTTATGTTTTTGGAATCAAGCAAAAAGCGAGCTATTTCATAATCTGTAAATCCACTAAGTTTTTTTCTCTCAATTTGGACATCTTGACCTGCGAATCTAGAAACTGCTTGAGCGAATGGAATGGCAGCCGCCCCGAACGTATGTAACAATGTACCGTCGATATCCCAGAACAATTTAATTTTATGCTCATCTAATATAGCATGCATGATAGGATCTTATCTGTAATATTAAATCTGATAAATATTAGGCATTTTTTGCTCCATAATTTCTGGCAAATCTGATCAGATATGGGCAAAAGTGTGTACTGTATATATACTCAACTCATCAACTGGCGAGTTCTAATTGTAGGGTGGACATGACATCAAAAATTCTTGAAGTAGGTTACGGAAACGTAAAGCGAGTGAAAATTGGCGGTAATGGAAAACTTGTTCTTATCGGTGGTCCGTGCGCAATAGAAAACAGGGACCATGCCCTAATGATGGCTGATCAAATATCTAAAATTTGTAATGAACTTGGTGTTGACTGGATCTACAAATCATGTTTTGACAAGGATTGCAGATCGTCCCCGGACAGTTTTCATGGCGTTGGGATCGATCAAGGTTTAGCTATTTTGGCGGAAGTTAGAACTGAGTTTGGAGTCCCAGTGACTTCAGACTTTTCAGATCCAGCCTGGGCCCAAGCAACTGGCGAGGTTTGTGATCTTGTACAAGTACCGGCTTATTTGTGCAGGCAAACCTCAATACTGCGCGCAGCCGCGAAAACTGGTCGACCAATTCATCTTAAAAAAGGGCAATTCATGAGTCCGTGGAATATGAAGAATTCTGTAAAAAAAATAGAAGCAGCAGGAGGAAGTCAGATACTACTTACAGATCGTGGAACTTTTTTTGGCTACAACATGTTGGTGAATGACATGAGATCTTTTGCAATAATGGCAAAAACTGGTTATCCAATTTGTTACGACATTACTCATTCAATTCAAATGCCAACTTCTATGGGAGAAATTTCGGGTGGAGAGCGAGAGTTTATTCCGTCTCTAACTAGAGCAGCGGCGGCAGCGGGAATCGATGCAATATTCGCAGAAATTCATAACGATCCACCTAATGCTTTATCTGACCCAAATACAGTATTAAACATAGCCCATCTAAAGAATGTACTGGGTCAAGCTAGGGATGTGCACAATCTCAGACTAGAATTATTAGACAGATATGGAGTTGATAATGTCTATTAATTCAAGTGTTAGTTCCAAAATGATTAGAATTGGCAAATTTCCAGTTTTAGATGAAGGCGTTAGCCTAAAGTCTGCGCTTGACAGTATGACTAAGTTTTCTCTCGGTGTGGCTTGTTTTATTAATACCAAGAATGAATTTGTTGGGATTTTAACCGATGGAGATTTAAGAAGATTGATTCTCGCTAGACAAAGTCCACTTCCGTCCCTATTGATAACTACAGCGTTGGAATTTGGCTCGAGATCACCAAAAACTATATTAGAAAACGAAGAACTTGCAACGGCAATTGAAATAATGGATCAAGATCAAATATGGGATCTTCCCGTATTGAATAAATTTGGACGCTTAACTGGCTTGTTAAATCGTCATAATTTATAAAAAATGTTAAAAAAAAGAAAAAAAGTAACAATACTTATTCCAGCAAGACTAAACTCCAAGAGATTGCCTGACAAACTTCTAATTGATGTACACGGTTTACCAATAATTGAACATGTTCGGCGCAGGGCAGAACTAAATAAATACAATTCAGAAGTTTACGTTGTATCAAGTGATAAAAAGATTTTAAAAACCGTGATTAAATATGGTGGAAAAACTATACGCACGCACAAAAAACACTTAAATGGAACAAGCCGATGTTCTGAAGCAGCAAAGTCAATTAAATCTGATTTTTTCTTAATTCTGCAAGGTGATGAAATATTGGCACTTCCACGGCACATAGATGCGCTAATAGGTGAAGCACTTACAAAACCACATATCAAAATTATAAATTTGATTTCAAGACTAAACAATCTTTCAGATTTAAGAAATAAAAATATAGTTAAATGTTTTTTGGGGAAAGAACGCCAGATAATATCACTTTTTCGAAGGTCGCCATCAACCGCTGAACCAAAACTGCAGATGAATCTAGTATTTAAAGTACTTGGAGTTTTTATTTTTGATGCCAATACATTGCGCAATTTGTCTGAAATCAAAATTCAACCCCTGGAAAAGTTAGAGTCGATTGAGCAGTTGCGAATACAAGAGATCGGACTTACTTTAAACACACTAGAAGTTGATACACCGCTAGAATCTGTAAATACCGAAAATGACCTCGTTAAAATTAAAAAAGATTTAATAGCAAATCCAGAACAAAGACTTATACTAAATAAAATTATAAAATTGGTATGAACTCAGATTAAATCTTGAAAAATATGATGAAAACCAATAAACGAGATAAAGTAAAGTTTTTAACATTTATAAGGCATTTAGATTTAATGAAAGATATGTTTAGTGAAGAAGAGATAAAGTTCAGTCCTTATCTACATCCAGACAAAACCGCACAAGAAAGTCTTTCAAAATACCCCGCGTTATTAATGGATTTAAATTTTATAAGTTTAATTATATACAAAATCAAATTTGCTGCTAGAATCTTAAAAAGCTTACTGGTTCCAATAATTTATCACTTATATAATAAACCAACTTTGAAATTTTCAAACCAAAATTCGTTTGAAAATATTGATACCATATTTGTCTCGCACTATACTCACAAAGCAATATCGGTATTGGATCAAGATTTCTACTTCGGAGATTTACCGAATCGCACAAAAATTAAGTCATCTCAAAATCTAGTGTTATTTATTAATCATACCCGTGATCGAAGTATGCAGCCAAGCAGCAGTAATATTGATATTAACTTCAAGCCGAAGAAAATTCTACTTCCTAAAACTACAAGCAACAAAACTTTTTTTCAAATCTATTTGAAACAGATGAAACTCTTCTATAGAATTTTTCTTAAAGCCAATAGCGATTCTAAAAAAAGTACGGTGCAAAAATTTTTTTTGTATGAATTGGCTTTACAGCAATTAAATCAATCTGCATTTATGCAACAATGCTTGATTCATAATATTCTAGAAATTTGCAAAAAAAATGAACCTCGCAAAATTATGCTTACTTATGAGGGACATAGTTACGAAACTTTTCTGGCACGGAAAATCGATGAATGCTTTGTAAACATGGAAATAGGTGTGTATCAATTTAGCGCTCTCGTACCAGCACAAATCTCATTTTTTAAGAATTTGGAACTTCTCCCTACTAAAACTGCGATTTATGTTTCGGGTGAAAATTCCGCAAAGCAGATACAGTCTTTTACCTCGTTAGGTAAAAATAGAATACATGTACTTGGATCTTGCAAAAATAGTGGAAAAAACTTTAGTATGGTAGCTAAAAGCAATAACCTAAATGTACTTTTCGCGCCAGAAGGTAGCAAATCGTCATTAACTGAGTTTGTGACATTACTCGGTCATTGCATTAAATCTCTACCGGATGTCAATTTTATTTTGCGGCCTCATCCAGCATCTTCACAATATGTGCATAAAATATTGGAGAAATCTCTAGGTTCGCATTTAAATAAATTATTATCAAAGAATACTTTAGAAGATGATTTAAGGGCTGCTCATATATGCATTTATAAGAGTTCAATTGTTGGAATACAAGGAATGCAATATGGAGTACTGCCAATCTACTTTTCATATCTAGATAGTGGTGATACAGATCCGATTAGCGTCTCTGACCTCGCACACCCGCGGATTAATTCCCACGAGAATTTGATAAATGAGCTGAAAACATATTACCAAAAAACAAAAATTCAGAGAGTACATTTAAGTAAGAGCCTGTATAAAGCTTTCAAACACTATTTGAGCCCAATTAACACGAAAATTATTATTTGATTCGCCTTAAATTTAAGGAACGATCATACGAAGTTTTATTCTTTAAGAATATTTGCCGAGATTAATTCCAACTTCATCATTTCTTTAATACCTGGAACCAATTCATTAGTTAGTGTCTGGAATTTTCTATTTGAAAGCGCCATGAATTTCGGTCTAGGCGCTAATAATTGAGCATCATCAATGCTTTGACTCTTAACCTCAATGTTGGTGTGTCCAGCCAAGAAGAGAATTTCTTTCAAAAATTCATACTTTGAAATTGATTCACTTGGCGCAACATGAATTACTCCATAGTAGTCTATGTCTAAAAGTCTTGAAATACTTTCTTTTAAATACGTGGTTGATACAGGCGAAAAAATCACATCACTAAATCCACTTACTTGAGAAAATTCTGCAGTTAAATTCAGGCAAGTATCAATAAAATTTTTATTAGAATTTTTTGTAAAGTGAAAAAAATTCGCTCTCAAAATTATACTAGTAGGATTAGAGTGGAGAAGATATTGCTCTCCTAAAATTTTTGAATATGAGTACACGTTTGGGTATGAAATAGTGTCCTCTTCGTTCAATGCTAAATCCGTCGAACCTTGAAAATGATCCGTGCTGATATGAACAAGCTTAACATTCAACCTATAACAAATACGTCCAATCTCATGGAGCATAATCGAGTTAAGCATCAGAGCTTTTTCAGGCAACATTTCACACGTATCCACATTTGTCAAGCCAACACAATTAATAATCAGATTTGGGCTAAATGCATTTATAAACTGTTTAAGAGCCACATAATCATTAGCCTGCCATTTCAATAATTGTAAGTCATTATTGCTATTTTTATGATAAGTTCCTAAAACTTTAGCCTCCTTACTATAAAGTTTGCACAATTGTGAACCTAAATATCCACTTGCTCCAAGGATTAAAATTTTCATCATTGCTCCAAAGTTCTATATTTTATAATAAAATCTAACAGTTTGGTCCTATCAGTAATAAATTCAATCCCGTCAACAATTGAATTGGATTCAATTGAGTTACCGGACAAGAAATACGCAGTTGGAAGTTCTAATTCCTTAGCGATAATTGCGGGTGAGCTGAAGGGGTAGCAGATACTTAACCTACTTTCACTTATAGTTTTGTACAAATCAAGCTCAGGCTCAAGTATTTCAATTAAACCGCTTTTGGATGAATTATTTAAGAATGCTAAATAGTCCCTGCTGTGCAAAGGCGTATATTTCCTTTTGGGTTTTAAGGCAATACGAAGTTTGATTCCAAAACTCCGCTCAATTTCATTTTTGGCCCACAGTATTTCTTCTAGAAATTTTATGACAAAATAACAGCTATAAATAGAGTTTTGGCTAAAGGATATTTTTTCAAAGTCAGACTTGAATGAAGACTCATAAGGTGTAATATCAAATATTACGATATCATAAACCTTATTAAAAATCATTTCTTCTTGCGGCAGATAGAACATTAGAGACCCGCGAACTTCAACAGGTATTGGGGGTTTAATAACAGAATCTAAATAGTCTTTATGTGATTGATTCCAAACATAATGAAAATCTAAAGGCATGGATTCATAAATTTTTTCACTAACGCGAAATCTTTCTAAGTTTTTGTCACGATAATCAATTGGTACAGAATTTCCAGAATACCAAATCATGAACCTTTTTCCTAACTGCAAATCTCTTTCAAAAATATATGGAATATGTGTAATTATACTTTGCGTAGCAACTAAATCCACTAATTCAATTTTTCTATTCCTAATTGAATAATCAAATATAACTTCATCTATCACATAAACTTGCGCAACATGGTGCACAATTGGGTATCTAATCAGGGTGGCCAGATATTTTAGTAATCTTTGGCTAACCAAAAAAATAATTTGCAATTTGTCGCCAAAATTCAAGAAATCATGAAATATGCTTGTAGGAATATTCCTAGTGATTCGTATCTTTTCAAACCTATTACTTACAATACCATGACGGATATTTTCTATATAAAATAAGTCGTTTTCTGCTAACCCAATTTTATGGCTGAGTAAAAATTCCTTAAGTTTCGCTGTCGATCCAGCAAAATAGATTTGTTCTTGAGATAAACCGTAAATCAATGATACACTTTTATGTTTTTCCCATTTTTTAGGAGTAAACAACAGAACTAGTAAAACTGCAATTCTTACCATAAGTTTTAGATTTGCTGTAAAAAAAAATCCATTAAGTCCACTTAGTTGTTTTGGTAATCGCCTAAGATATTCATCAAAAATGTAATATTCTGATTCCAGCGTTGTCAGTTTATTACTCCTATATAAGATTCTATTCAAATATCTCGATAACTCTCTAGAGATAGAGTACTTCGATTTTGTTATCACAAAGTTAGGTAAATTGATTTTAACCACTAAGTAAGGATAACATGGCAATTATTTGAGAGTTGTTAACGTAAATCCAATTGAAATACAGCAAAAAATCCAGTAACAGGCAGTTTAAATATACAAATCTCTCTAAGCCTAATTCAAAACTGCAACAGATTACATTTTTTGATCAAATATGAATTATACTAAACCAATATACTGGCTGGAGACTAAAAATTTATAAAAATTATAAAATACCCCACAACCTTGAAGCTGAACTTGTTGGAGGATTAGGGAATCAACTCTTCATTTTTTTTGCGGCGTACCACCATTCAAGGGTTTTTTCCAAAAAATTGGTTTTAGATTTAACCTATATGACTGGCCATTACGCTCTTTTCGATTTCGACATCAGAGCTTTTAAATTCATGGATGATTTTACTGTAATTAATAACGGCAAAGCGAATCTGAATAAATTATTTTTAGACAAAATAACTAGAAAAAGTAATCTTGTAAGATTACTAAGGTACCGAATTTGGGGCATTTACGCGGGAGATGGATTGGGCTACGACCGAAATCTAGAAACAAGAGGAGAAATAAAAAGAATTCAAGGTTATTTCCAAACTTATAGATATTATCTTAACATGTTGCATCTAGATAATTTACCAAAACTAGAATTAAAAGCAGAATCTCAATGGTTCACAAATCTAAAACAAATAATGTTATCAAAACCGATAATTGTTATACATATTAGGCGCGGAGATTACAATGAAGTTTCTTCGTCAATTGGCATGTTGAGCCAAGAGTATTATTTACAAGCTGTTCATCAAATTCGCAGCACCTTGCCAGAAGGAGAATTTTGGGTTTTTTCGGACGATGTAAATGCTGCTAAGAAAATTTTGCATGGGGTAAACATGGATAAATGCACCTGGATATCTCCTCCACCTGGTACTGATGCGGCCGAATCTTTAGTGTTAATGAGTTTCGGAGCAGCGATAATAACCGCAAATTCTTCATTTTCTTGGTGGGCTGCCGCTTCAGGAAATAGAAGTAAAAAAGTAATTGTGCCTACTCCTTGGTTTAAAAATTTAAATGAGCCAAAGGATTTGATTCCGGGACACTGGATGCGGATCAAAAGCAGCTGGATGTAAATGACCAATAAAGAACTAAAAGATGGAATCTCAATCGTGATTCCGACTATAGGGCGCGAATCCTTGGCTGACGTTTTGGCATCTATTCATTTAGATAACACATTAAACCAACACGAAGTAGTAATTGTTGCAAGCTCAAAAATATGTAAAAAAATTAAGCAAGGCTACCGTGAGTGTAAATGTATAAAACTAGTCACACAGGAAGAGGCTAACATTTCTAAATCACGGAATAAAGGAATATTACATTCTAAATTTAATATTATCAGCCCAATTGATGATGATGATCTATGGGTAAATGGCCGAACAAAATTGTTTCAAGATAAGCTGCAAATAGATAATAATGTGGTCGTGTTCGGCTCTGCACAATTCAACGTAATTGGGCGGTACCTGAAAAAGCGACTGGGCTCAAATCAGCAGATAAACTTCGAAGATTATGTAAAGATTTTTAACCCAAAGATTCTGTCAAAGCAAGACTTTTTCTTACAAGTGGGCAATTGTGCTTTTAGAAAAAATACACAACTGCCTAAGTTTAATGAAAAACTAGTATACCTAGAAGACCAAATTTGGATATTAGACTTACTTCAGAAAGGCTTTGTGATAAATCAAATAGAGGAGATAACACTTGAATATTTCTTTTCTCGTGAGAGAGCCAATCGCAGGTGGGATATAGTTACAGAGAAAGAAATATTCACACGCCTCCATAAAATTGATTTTATTTTGGCTCGGAAATATGTATTCAAAAGAAGTTTGAAGTCTTTAGCATTATCATTCAATGATAGTTTATTCCGAAACGCGAAACTCGAGATCATAAAAGAGTTTCACCCAAGGCGAAAGGAGAAATTACAAATTTTGTTTCTATCGGTATTGAATATTTTTGTAGGTGCGTTAAAGAAATGATTTTTAAAAAGTGTCCCAAGATATTGTCATAAATCTACGATATATTTTGATGTGTTCACAAAAATAGTTCCATTTTTATGCCATTACCTGCGAGACTTTTTGGACCTATCTGTTTAAATCCTAGCTTTCGATACAGTAATAAAGCGAGTTTATTCTCAAGATTCACACCAAGCACAATTTTTTCAATCAAATACTCAGTTTTTAGCCAAAGATTGGAGGCTCTAATAACTTCGGCACCTACGCCTTGTCCGCGATATTCTCTTTGACCAATCATAATTCCCATCTCAGCCGAACCCTCTGGTGCATTTATATTTGAGTACTTAATATTTCCAATGTGCATATTAGATTTTTTATCAAAGATACCAAGTAGAACAGCATTCGAAACCAAATTTATCTTATTAATATAATCTGTAAGTTCTTCCATAGAATAGTCTAAGCGAACCGATAAAATATATTGATTACTAATTACATCTTTCATCCAGGAGAGATATAACTCTAAATTATCTGTTTCATCTAGAGTTCTCAGACTGAAACGGGGAGTAATAATACTAAACTGCGGTTTTATGATCATTGATGATTTCTTTAATTTTTCTAATAACTTTTTTTTGTTTAACAATTCCTAGTTTTGGAAACAAAGGTATAGATAGTAACTGGGAGTATAGACTCATAGTATTTGGCAGGTCTTCTATCTTATATCCCAAATTTTTATAATAACTCTGTAGTGGAATTGGTAAATAGTGAACTTGAGTAGTTATGCCAAGATTTCTTAGCTTCATCATTAATTGATTTTTTGAGATACTTAACTTAGTGAAATCAATTTTAATTGCGTATAAGTGATTAGCACTGATTTTACGAAAAGAGCACTGAATTGGAGATACGTGCAAACTATGGTGAAAAGCTTTGTCATAACGCCTTGTTAGCTTTTCTCTTTTTTTCACAAACTTTGCAATTTTTTTCATTTGAGAATATCCAAGCGCAGCTTGGATATCTGTAATTCTATAGTGATAGCCCAAAGTGTCCATTTCATAATACCAAGGGTTAACGACCTTGCCTGTGTACGCAGAGATCTTATCCTTGTAAAATTCAGAATTTCTGTGGATTCCATGAGATCTTAATTTAAGAAGTTTCTCATATAAAGCTCTGTTATTGGTCGTGATAACACCACCTTCACCAGAAGTCACTGTTTTTACTGGATGAAAGGAGAATACTGTCAAGTCAGAGTATTTGCAGGAGCCAATTTTCTCACCACTGGGATAGCTGGACCCAAGTGCGTGTGCAGCATCTTCAACAATAGAAATACCGTTGTCATCGCATACTTTGCTGAGCTCAAACATGTCGCATGCTCCACCTGCATAATGGACGGGAACTAAAGTTTTAACATTGTTGAGTTTTACAATTTCACGAAATGCCTCTGTAGAAATATTTCCAGAATTTAAGTCAACGTCCACAAATATAGGAACTTGTCCTGCATATAAAATTGAATTTGCAGAAGCTACAAAAGACAACGCACTTGTAGCAACTTTTGAACCTTTAGGATGGCCTAAAACTAAATGTGCTAAATGCAATCCCGCTGTGGCACTAGATACTGCTACGGCATACTTAACGCCTACGTAATCAGCCACTGATTTTTCAAACCTACCTATTGCAGAACCTTGAGTTAAATTCCTGAACTTAAGTGTGTACGCAACATAAATTGTATCTAGCCAAGAAATAGTTTGTTTACTGTAAGGAATCATTCAAGCAAGCCTATTTTTCGGAGCACCTCTCTGAAAGAGTCGTCATTATGCCAATTAGGATTATTCTGACTATCAAATGAGAAACCAGCCTGTACCTTTTTGCTGTTACCTGTGTAAAATCTTGAATCAACTAAAAATGGTGCCAAAATTGCAAAGTAGTTTTCAAATTCAAAAGTAAATTTAGCGTCATCTTCAGTAATCATAACCTCATGCAATTTCTCCCCAGGCCTTACCCCAATAAATTCAATAGGCACTTTGGGTGCAACAATTCTTGCCACATCTATAATCTTAAAACTTGGAATTTTCGGCACGAATATTTCTCCACCTTGCATTCTTTCTAAACTTCTTAGAACGAACTCAACACCTTCCTGAATAGTTAGCCAAAATCTTGTCATTTTTTCATCTGTAATTGGAATTACACCTAATTTCGCCTGTTCGATAAAAAATGGTATGACGCTTCCTCTGGAGCCAAGCACATTCCCGTATCGAACAACTGAAAAACGGGTCGATCTGGCGCCAGATAAAACATTCCCCGCTATCATCAACTTATCTGAACATAATTTAGTGGCACCATATAAGTTTGCAGGATTAGCTGCCTTATCTGTACTCAGGGCTATGACTTTCGAGACTGAATTTTCAATTGCGACATTTACAATGTTTTCAGCACCGATAATATTGGTTTTTATAGTCTCCATAGGGTTGTACTCAGCAGCGGGAATCTGTTTAATTGCTGCAGCATGAATAATTACATCAACGCCGTAAGTAGCCTGCTTTAATCTTTCATAATCTCTAACATCCCCTAAAAAGTACCTAAGCTTGTTTGACTTTAACTTCGATTGCATCTCAAATTGTTTTAACTCATCTCTACTAAAAATAATAACCTTATTCACCTGATCGTCATTAAGTAGTCTCTCAACCATACTTTTTCCAAAAGATCCCGTACCGCCAGTTACCATCACATTCTTGTTTTTCATCATAAAGAAATTCTCCTAATACTAGAACTCAAGCATATCGCCATTTTTCAGCAATCCAATAATAGCCGCTCAGCTTAACGTTTTGAAATGTGATACCGGTAAACAAAAGCACATTAATTGGGTAATTTTGAGTAATGCACCTGCCTAAATCAAAGAAGTAAACTCTTTTATGAGATTTTAACCATTCAATAAAAATCAGCAGTGATCTTTATTGATCCATAGCCAAAGATAATCTTAAATCAACGTAAACTCAGGATCTAAACTCTGAGAATGCCTAATCAGTGATACAATAATCATTGTAGTAAAATCACTTATAATTTGTAAATGCCATGCGAGTCTTAATCTCAAATCACCACCAAGACGCGCATCATGTCTTGTTAGGTTGGTATATGTCATTTAAAGATTTAGGCGTTAATGCTGCGCTAAGTAAAGTTTTGCACTCTTTTGGAATTGAAAAACCATTCCCAATTCAAAAAGCGACCTTGCCTGATGCAATTACTGGTAAAGATATTTTATGTAGAGGCCAGACTAGTTCGGGAAAACACTTGCCTTTGGCTTGGCTTTAATGACCAGGCTTGCCGGAAAAACTGCTACGTCAATGCAACCCTTAGTATTAGTTTTATCGCCGACTAGAGAGCTAGCTATGCAGATCAGCGATGTTATTGCACCATTGTCACGATCAGTTGGTTTGAATTCACAAGTGGTTGCAGGTAGACTTTCCTATTCAAAACAAATTCAAGCCTTAAAACGTGGTGTGCCAATTGTGGTGGCAACTCCTGGCAGATTGATTGATTTAATCCAAAAGAAGCACATAAAGCTAGATGCGATTGAAGTAACTGTTTTAGATGAGGCAGATCAAATGGCGGATATGGGTTTTTGCCAGATGTAAAAAGGATTTTAGATTTAACTAAACCAGGTGGTCAGCGAATGCTGTTTAGTGCCACATTAGATAAGGATGGTGACTCACTGGTTAAGAAGTACTTAAAAAATCCAGTTACTCACTCACTTGCAAATGAGAAATTAACAGCGGCAAATATGACCCACCATTTATTGATCATGGAGCAATCACAAAAAGATTTAATTACCTCACAGATTGCAGCTAGAAAAGGAAAGAGTATTTTCTTTGTCAGAACCAAGCATGGCGCAGATAAGTTAACTAAGCGGATGAATGAAGCAGGAGTTGCAGTTGGAGCACTCCATGGTGGCAAAACTCAGGCACAAA
>Ga0169931_10010775_pt1 | contig 12984 bp, 13 predicted proteins | sample Kivu_15m_20L_FD_129675 | JGI IMG/M metagenome (GOLD analysis project Ga0169931, IMG submission 129675) | Freshwater microbial communities from Lake Kivu, Western Province, Rwanda to study Microbial Dark Matter (Phase II) - Kivu_15m_20L... | ecosystem: Environmental > Aquatic > Freshwater > Lake...
AGAGATATTAAAAATATTCGTTTATTTAAAGTAAAAAAATTTTATTTATAAAAAAATAATATATTTAAAAATAAAATCCAGTATTATTTTTAAAAGAGTGACCCCTATTTACCAATTTGTTTTTTTTATTACTACTATTAAAGAATCCAGAATCAAAACTGTTTTGAGTATTGGAAGTGATTTTAAAATTATTTTTATATTCAGTTTTTTCTGAAATGTTGAAAGTGGCTAATTTAACATTATCGCTTCCCAAATACGATGCAACTCTTAAATGCTTTGTTTGATTTTTGTTTTTAAAATTTTCGATGTCATGTGCGACTTCCTTCATACTAAGAGATCGAATAGGATTTCTTTCAGTATCTCTCATATGTAGATTAATATGTATAGATCTAAATTCAAGTTTTATAAAAAAAATTATATACTTTGTTCCCTCTCCATTGTAAAATTTCTCATATGAATTCAATTTGGATTTAGGTTTATAATCTGGATTTTCTTTTAATATTTGTGATTGTAATTTTTTCCCGGAAAATTTAATATCACTAATCCCCCCAGTCTAAACATATAAATAAGTATAAAATACCTCTAGGTAGGACATTTTTATATTAGATTTTAGTAATCCCCTTACGTAATTCGTTTCATATTTTTGTTTCAACCTGTTTTGTTCATTTTCCAATCTTTGCATTTCAATTAGATTACTGTCGATTTTTGGCGTTAAATCCAATTTCTTATCTAAATTGGAATTCAGCACATTATTTGAACTTAAGTAAGAGTTGGAATTTAGCTATTCAGAAGGGTTAGTTTTTAAATACTTACTTTTTTGCCTCTGTTTCTCAGAGAGCTTCGAAAAAAATTATCGCTATTGTATTGTGATAAAACATAATTTCCATCTTGAAACATATAATTATTAAGGTGATAGTATTTCTTACTTAAATAAAATTATAATTAATTAATTCTATTTGGATTAATAAAAATCAATTTTAGTAATTATATCTAGGAGGTCACTCTGACTGTATAGAATAGTGAAAGACCAAGTACGAACAATAACAACAAGAAGGAAAGCGAAATCCAAAACCAGATTTTATGAGTGCAACACATTCCATCATTTTCCTCTATAGGTCTATGAAGGACAAACATCAATAAAAATCCACACATAAGTCCTCCTAAGTGACCCCAGTTGTCTATTATTGGGTTACTAAGTCCGAATAATACATTAATCATTATAAATATAAGGACGAATATTAAACTGAAATATTTTCCACTTCCCATGACTCTGTCAAGGTAATTCCAATTCATGATAGTGTATGCTACCTAAAATTCAAGGAATGATATTTAAAATATAAAAGCATTAAAATTACATAGGAGGACATTAGTGCATAAATTGAGACACTTGCTCCAACTCCACTATCATTAGATATCAAACAACTGAAAATAGCTCCTCCTATTCTAATTATAATTGTATATATTCGTTTTTTATTGGCTTACGCTGATAGTAGATAAAGCGCTGTAATTTTATATGATCCGATCATAGCTTCAATATATGATCCCATTAAAATTTGAGAAAACATATTATATGTAAGATGTAATAAATTCGCGTGAAGGAAAGCATAGGTTACGTATCTCCAAATTTGTCCATGTTGCATTTTATAAGGATTCTGTCAGATAATTTTCAATTGAATAATTATTATGTTGATTTTACTTTCATTCCAAACATTTCTAATGTTTCTGGTTTCGGTGCTAAAAGTTCATAAGGACTCATTTTAATTCCAAATGAGATTGTGATTATATAAACCGCTACGTCTATTGCAGAACAGATAAAAATAAAAGATTTAAATGAAAATGAAGGACAGAGAAAGTCTTTAAAAAATTGAGAGAATGTTTCACTTCTTGGATCTAAACCTGTATCTACATTATTTCCTAACATGCCAAGTTGGTTAGGAGGAGCCGAGTTGTTCCCGTTTCCTGAAATTTCATTGAAGCCATGAATATTACCACTCATTTTATAATATATATTTATATTTATATTTAAAAGATTAAAGTTTATGGTAGTTAGTATTTAAAAATTTTTAGTATTCTAAATAAATGAACCTATAGATATCACAGCTAGTTCAATAAATTTCATATTTTGATTATATTTATATTCAATAAAATATCACTAGTCATAACCAATTAATTTCTCAGAAAGAAAAATTTCTATCTCATTCTCCATTTCATTTATTGTTTTTAAGAATATCTCTGAGGGATAGCTCTCTTCTATATTAGAGAAAAAATTAGTCATTAAATTGTCGAAATTCTCCATATTTTTGAGATTAAAATTTTTTCCTGTTTTATATGAAATTTCTTTAAATAAAAAGACTATCTCATTTGTCAATTTTATATCTTTTTCATCATGAAATATTGTCGGTTGATATATGACATTTTCACAGACATTTAAAGTTTTATAATTTTTGTAGAGATTTAAAAAACATAGTAAAATATAATGTGCCTTTGGATTTTTTTCGAAATCTAAAGTTTCGTGACCCTTTCTGTTTTTTAGTCTGTAATAGCATTGAATAATATAACTCCAACTAAAAGGAAAAGTAAGTCCTTCTATATTTATTATAGGGTATAATATTTTTGGATAAAATTGAAAAACTTGGAATTCAGAATTTTTTAAATTTTTTGAAATTTCTTTACAAAAATGTTTAACGTGATCTGCCGGAAAATTTTTATCAACTAAAACAATATTTATTTTTTTTGAATCTCTTTCATTATTAATGATATTTTCTAATTCTTTCTGAAATTGAAATTTGTGAGAATTAATTGTATTTTCAAAAGCCTCTTCACTAGAAGAGTTTGGATTATTTTTTAAATATTCTTCTACCAAACCCTCTTTAATTTTATCTGAATTTATTTTTAACAAGTTTACAGTACTTGAATATTTATTGTTGATTTCTTTTTCTATTATCGAAAACAAAGTAGATTTTCCTCCAGCGATCAACCCAAGTGAAGTTAAGAAATATAGTTTCCCCTTTTTGAAAAATATTTTTTTGTTGTCAAAGGAATTATTATTAAACAATGCTTGGCTATTTTTGCTTGTTTTAAGATCATCGACAATGTATTTTAGAGATACCGAATGGATTAAATCGTTTGTTAATAATTCACCAGATTTATAAAGTGATTTCAAATCATTTATAAATGTGGCATATTTTTGGGTGAAATTACAATTATCGCTACTTCTTTTTATAAAAGAAAACACATATTTTGCAAACTCAATTGAACTATCTAGGTTTATTGAAGATGACATGTTTTCTTCTTCAATTAAATTTGCACATTCTTTTTCTAATTGATTGATAGTGTTAAAATTCATTTGAGTTTTCTTTTTCATATGCATTTCTATTTTATCCCTAACTTTTCTGAGAAATTGGTATTCGAAAGTTTTCAGTTTACATAATGAGATAATTGATTCTTCAGATTGATTTAAATCATCATTACTATTATTATTATTTTCATGTATTTTAGAAATATATGCAACGACACCTTCCCCTCCAGTATCTACACCTAATTTAAAAACATTTGCGTAAGTTTCTTTCATATACGATTCGAAATCTAATTCACAGGTAATTATAGAGGATTTACTATATTTAACAAAGTTTAATCCAAATTTATTACAAAAATTTCGGGCGATTTGTAAAGGTAAGCATATTTCATTAGATTCATTTTTCACAATAGCATAGAAGACCATAGATTTTTCTGAGTACAGTTTAATATGTTCGTGATTAACATCTCCAACAATTTCCCCTATTAAAGTATGACCTATGATTTCGTTTTTAAATTGTTTTAAAGAATCTTGAAAAGAAGGATTATCAATAAAATTGAACCATGTTTCTGCAAATTCTACGCAGTAGTTATATCTTCTATAATTAAATTCTTTTGATAATTCTTTAGCTTTGTAGTATGTTAAATCTGTTCTATTTCTACAAATAATGGATACGTTTTTACTTGCAATAATCCACGTATCAAAATTTTGTTCATAAGAGATCTGAAAATTCTCCCCGTTTGCTTTTTCAGTTAAATACACTATAACATTTTTTCCTTCATCAAAACTTTTTTTCACAGGTTCTAATATTCTTATCTTCTCGGTCAAATTATTATCTTTCTTAAGATAATTACAATTAAAATCAAAGAATTTGATCAAGCCCTTTCTCCCAATTTTATAAACAGTTTTTCCATCTTTTAAATAAGATATGATAAGATTTCCTCTTCTTAATTTCGTATAAATATCATAATCTTTCAAAAATAATTTTTCTTCTTGATTACGATCTCTTATAACTATGTCATATAATTCAATATTTTCAAATAGATTATCACTTTTATTAACTATCAATTTATGATTATTTTTAGCCCAGTCTAGAAGTTCCTTTGCACAATTAATATTATTTTCATTATTTGAATTCATTTATTTGTAATTTAAATATATTAAATATTTAATTAATTCCGTATAAAAAATAAATAAAATTATTATAATAAGGCACAATGGAATCAGACAAACAAAAATTCAAAAGCAATTCCGGAGTAAGGAATACTGAGAGTAACAAAGATTTCAAGCAAACTTCATTTTTGAGTAAAAATAAAGATTCAAAAACGAACTTAAATGACAATAATTCAAAGAAACAAGAAAACAACTACACTTATACGGCAACTCAAGTGATCGGAAGCGGATCTTTTGGAGTTGTTTATCAGGCAGTTATCGTTGAAACAGGAGAAGTAGTAGCTATTAAAAAGGTGCTTCAGGATAAACGGTATAAAAACAGAGAACTTGAAATAATAAAAGATTTAGACCATTATAACATAGTTAAACTAAAAAATGCATTTTTCACAACTGGCGAAAAATCTGAGGAGATGTATTTAAATGCCGTTATGGAATTTATCCCGGAGACTTTATCTCGAATTATAAGGCAATATGCAAAATCAAAAAGTCCTATGCCTCTCATTTTAGTTAAATTATATTCCTATCAAATGATGAGAGCCTTAGCATATATTCATGCAGTCGGAGTATGTCATAGAGATATAAAACCTCAAAATATTTTAGTTGACCCTAATACACAGGTTTTAAAATTGTGTGATTTCGGTAGTGCTAAAAAATTAGTAAAAGGGGAACCGAATGTTGCCTATATATGTAGTAGATACTATAGGGCGCCAGAATTAATATTCGGTGCTACTGATTATTCCAATCAGATAGATGTTTGGTCGATTGGTTGTGTTATAGCAGAATTGGTTTTAGGACGCCCTATATTTCCTGGTGAAAGTGCAGTTGATCAACTGGTTGAAATCATCAAAATTCTTGGAACACCTTCAAAAAGTCAAGTTTTGGTGATGAACCCAGAATACAAGGAATACAAATTCCCTTCTATCAAACCGTATCCTTGGGTTAAATTATTCAAAAATTGTAAAAATGTAAATAGCGAATTCATGGATTTCATTTCTAAATTATTAGTTTATGAACCTCATCTCAGACTTACACCTTTAAAGTCCTTATTACATCCATTTTTCGATGAGCTTAGGAATGAAAACACTGTTTTACCTAACGGAAATCCTTTACCAAAAGAACTGTTCATGTTTTCTATTGAAGAGTATGAATATGATTCAGAGACTATTGACAAACTTATTCCTAAAGCAAAAAAATAATATATTATTTATATTTCAATTTTTTTTAAATTTATTCAAAAAAATTTGTTTATTGAAAATAATATATATCTTATTTCATTTTAACCACTTACATTTTATTTTTATAATTCAAATAAATATATATAACTAACGATTGAATGTTTGAATTGAGGAATTCAAGGATTTTTTTGGTAGGATTTTATTGGGAAGTGCCTTATTAAGAGAAAAACTAGAAGAAGTACTACTATTGCTGTGATTACCACTACTCATTATCCTATTCCTGATTAGGCTATTCGAGGAAGCACTAGAACTAATTAATTTGATTTTTGATAGCTTAGAATCCATCTTATTGATGGTTAGCATTTTATCGGCCATGGTTTTACTATTCATATTATTATTGATAATATTCGAAAAAGATCCTACAGATAGATTTAGTGGATTTTTTATTTCCTTGATATTTGTTAAATTTAAATGAGGATTGATGAATTTTTTTTCCTTATTATTACTCTTATAATTATCTTCATTTTCGTCATAATGATAAAAAAAGTCTTTAAATGCAAGTTTAGTTTTATCATCACGCAATATATCTTGATATCTCTCTCTTGTTAATTCTCCAATTTTATCGGGAGCATTACAATACCTTGCATCGAAATTATCACCTATCTAAAATAATTGAATATATTACCTTAGGAACATAAGGAGGTTCAATTTTTTTATCATATAAATCTTTCCAGTTATAATACTTCAACCACGCATGCTCTTTTAGCTCAGTAGCACCTCTTAAACCGAGTCTATTAGCAGCTTTTCTTTGCAACAACTTAAGAATGTTAATTAAAAAATTATTTATTTACTCTATTAATAAAATCAGCTGCCTCTAAACTCCATCCTTTTGGTATTTCGTTTCCCTTAATTTGAACTTGTTTAGCCATAATCTTCTCCTTAATCTCTTTTCGTGATTTACCTGTATAAGGCCTTACTCCGCACATGAATTCGTAAACGATAACCCCCAACGCGAAGTAATCTACTGCTATTGTGTGATTTTGTCCGCACATGACCTCAGGAGCCATGTATCCAGGGGTTCCACTAGTCTCCACCGAATTTTCTTTGTTATATACTTTTGCTATTCCGAAATCCGTTATTCTTAAATAACCTCTTTCATCAAGTACTAAATTTTCTGGTTTAATATCTCTGTGCAAAATATTGTTGGTATGTATATAATCTAGTCCGAGAATGATACAAGCAGCAAAAAATTTTGTTTGCTCCTCAGTAAATTTTTTTTTAATGCTAATATGATATCTCAAATCTCCACCCCCTAATAAATCCATAACTAAATAAAGATTTTCTGTGTCTTGAAATGCATAATTCATGTTTACAATGAAGGGATGATTTATTTGAGATAGCAATTGTTTTTCATATTGAATAGACCTTTCGCTCTTCTTATCTATTATCTTTGCTTTTGACATTTCTTTAAGAGCGTATGACTTCTTTGTCTTTTTGTTAATAACTTTCCAGACCTAACTATAAATATTTGACACATACCTTCCCGAAACCTCCTTTACCTATAACATACAACATCTCGAAATGGTTTTTCGTTAAGATTACTTAAGAAAAATTTAATAATTTATTGATTACGATCGGATTTATCTGATTCTTTAGACAGACCATTAGCACTTTTATTTCCCATTTTTTTACTAATATTACAAAAATTTAATATCCATAGTATTTAAAATATGAATATAATGAAAAATAATTAAATGAATAATAGGAAATTTATTAAAAATTATTTTATAGTCCAAGTAATCTCAATATAATTTTGATATTATCATTTATTTTAAAGATTATATATAAATATTAGAATAAAATACATATTTATTAAAATTAATTATTTATATATTTTATTTAAACATTAATGAAAAAGGCTTTTCAACACTTTTCCCCTTATAGAATAGTAAATAAAACTTTTGCAACGTCAACAAAATTAAATGCCAAACAAACTATAACTACAATAGTAAATCCACAAGTAGAATACAAACAATTTTTTTTCAAACATCAAAATATAGAATATAAAGCACAAGTCCCTAAAAGACCAAATCAAACTCTTAAAGAATTTTTAGAAACCTTCGCAAAAGAACGTAGTACAAGCGTAAAGCAATACAATTATAGGGATTTCGAAGTTTGTCGTTGTCAAAAATATTTAAACTTAACGAAAACAATAAATGATTTAGAAACCACTCCAAACGATAAAGAACCGATTACAATATTAGACTCAACTCTTACTTTATCTAACATAAAATTCAGAGAATTAAGACATTTATCACATCCCTTTACTGATTCTTCTCAGGCTTTACAGGTATTTTTAAATTCCTTCCTTGATAAATTCCACCCTGATATGGAAAAATTAAACAAAGATAGTATCATTACAAACTTGAAATCATTACAATCTCTAGAAAAAAACAAATCAAAAACTGAGAATGTCATCACAGGAATTATGAACCAGTTACAAAACATTTTTCCAGACAAAAACTTAAAATTAGAATTCATGTCAAATTATAAATTAGATTTATCTGAATATGACAAATCAGATGTAGAGGGTGCATTTATAATGAGAAATGTATTTAATAATGTCCATATACCTGTAAATATTTTACCCCCAATGCAACAAGAAAACGAAAAAATTAGTAGGTTTAATGAAGAAATCATAAATAACATGGATATTTTAAGAAAATTGGCTATAAAAAACAATAATATACTTAATTTCGGAGTTATCACCGATTTCCATAATTGGAAAATTAATATGTATCATAAACCTAAGGATGATCAACTCGAGAAGCCCAATGACTACTTGACATCACTCAAATATAGTTTATCTGTCTCTGCAGTTGACTTAAGTCTTAATTCAATTAGCATTATATTACGTGTTTTAGCAGGTATATTAACAGTTGATCAAAAAGAGGTATCAAAAAGGACTTTCTAAATTAACAATATATTAGAAATTATATTAAACATCAAAAGAATTAAAATATTTTAGTTATTATAAGATCACCCTATAATACTGTTAATTAGTTTATAAAATTAAAATTTGTTTATTTTTTAATTATAATGAAGAATATATATTTATTAGTATTAAAATATTTATTTTAATATACTATTTTAATAGTAAATTCGATGATGAGTAGAAAATCAACCCAAAAGAGATTTAGCATTAATGCTTATACTCAAAATAAGGCATATCCAGATGAAATAAAAAATTCAATCGGCAAATATCTAAAAAAATATAAATCACAAGATTCATATAAACTACTCATCAACAAAAATTTAACAACAGGAAAAAACAATGAATATCAGTTTATGAAAAATTTAAATGAAAAAGTAACGAACAATACAATTCATAATTTTCAGATGAATTTGAATAATCCTATTATTAATGACACAAGTCAATTATCAAATTCTTCAAATCAAGAAAAATTTCCTAAATATTTAGAAACTAATACTCCTGCAAAAGAGTTCTACTTAAATCAAATTCAGAATAAAAAAATTAATGATGATTCAATCCATGAATTACAAACTGAAGAAAATAGTAAATAATATTTATTAATATTTCTTATATTATCTATAAAAGTGGAAAGCATAGATGATGAGAAATTACCTAATTTGGATGAAATGAGAACATCAGAATTTATAACAGACTTTTATACCAACTCGATAAGCGAGGAAAATTCTATTTTCAAAAAAGAAACTAAGTTAATTAATTTGGTCCCACATACATTTGTGAAACAGATAAATCATAGATTTGTAAAAAATGATGAAAAAGAAATAAGTAACAAAGTTGATATAAAAATTGATTACCTTAATGAACTGAATGAAAAGACTTCAAAAAACCATAATCTTAAAGATAAAGAAAAGAATATGGATAAAACCAATCATACAGATAATACATCTAGATTAAACATTAAGTCTACTTCTAAACTAAATAAGGTAGCACTAAATGATTCGATTTCAAAAAAAGATAATATTAATGAAAAAGATTTGCCAGATAATAATTCTGAAAAAAATCACTTATTATTTCCTAAATCAGCTACAATAGATCCCTTAATTCAAACTAATTTTATCATGTTAAATTCCGCAAATGTTGCACAAGATAAAATCCAAGAAGATTATGAAAAAGAGAAAAAAAGAGATTTAGATACTTTTTATAGAAGATTCTTAATTTCTGCTAAAAAGGGGGATCGTGATGGATTTTTAGAAAATTTAGAAACTCTTAACCAATTGAATTGTGATATAAATTTTCAAGATGAGAGTGGGTGGACAGCGCTTCATTATGCTTCTGACGAGGGTAATCTTAAAATAGTAGATATTTTAATAAATACATATGCCGACGTAAATTCCAAAACTAAAAACAAAAAGACTCCGCTGCATTTATCAACTTCCCATGGTTACTTTGATATTAGCAAAATATTAGTAGAAAACGGATGTATAATAAATTCCCTTGATGATGAAAAAAACACCCCTATCCATATATGCTCAAAGATAGGGCATTTAGAGCTTCTTAAATATTTGTTAGATAAATTTCCACAAGCAGATGCTTAGAATATTTATGGAAAAAGTCCCCTAGAACTTGCAAGGAAAGAAGATATAAAATCGCTCCTAACAGAATACCTAAAAAAGAATGAATCGATCTACCAAAGAGTACCTATTATACAAGCTAATAAAAAGGCTGTTAAAAATCTTTTTAAAACCTTAAATAATAATCTAAATTCGAATTTGATCAACATAACTAATAATCCTATTAAAAATAAAAATCATGAGCAAGTCAATTCTAATTCTAACCAAAAAACTGTTACTTCTAAAGAAAATGATCACACGGGCAATATTACAACTTCAAATTCTAAAAACACACATAATAAATTTGCATCAATTGATTTAGAGAAAAATGTGAATCAACTGAAGGCAATTAATCAACTAGGAAACGCTTTTCAAAATAACAATATAAATATTAACTTCAATACTAATATTAATAATCCGAAAGGACCAGTCAATCTTGTCAATCTAAAAACCCCATTAAAAGATGCCAGTCTTAAAAAAATAAATTTAAAGGAGAACATAAAAATAAATGTGGAAACTAAAACAAATTATGAAACCAACAATAAAAATAATATTACACCACAAATCAAAACTGTCTCAAAATTTATCAATAATAATAAGATGCCTATTATTTCTAGCAACGAAAAAACAAATAATAGTAAAGTCACCAAAAAAATACAGAAAGCTAGTAAAACTAACAAAGTGAATGTAAACGATTCTGCATATGGCACTATCAATAATAAAACTGCAAATAACATTTCAAATATTGAAATAAGTCAATTAAACAGTACTAAACAAATTACAAATTTGAATTACACAACATATCCACATTTATCGAAAAAGAATAATTCTAGTACAGAAAATTTAAAATTAAACAATAAGGCCAATAAAAATAATCCAAATACTTCAAGAAACTTATTATCTTTGGCCAATAAAGTTGAAATAAATTTAGGAGTGCATTCTTCAGCTCAAATAGCAAATAAAATGAAAATCAATTATGCTAAAATAAATAACAGAACCAACACAAATAGCACTAAAAATTTTATGAACAGAAGTGATAATGATGTTGTGAAAGGACAAACTTATCAAAACTCTTCTAAAAAGGATACGAACAAGACATATGATACTATTGCTAATACACAACGAAACTTATTAAACATTACAGATCTTTCATGTTTAAAGCCTAACATTCAAAAAAATATCGCAGAAGAATCTCGAATGAATAAGATAGAAGAATACACTCCCGAAGAAGAAAATTCAGCTTCTGCAGAAAATTCACAGCTAAATGTGATAGATAATAAAGAGAATTATATAAACAATCAATCAATTTGCATGCTTTCGATGGATGAGGGTACAGTAATTTAAATGATGATTATTTATATTTAGTTGAAGAAGAAAAAGCAGGAGCTGGAGAATTTTTATGCCACGCTTTACTAGGTAAAGGTAGTTTTGGAGAGGTTTATTTAGTAGAGAAAAAAAATTCAAACATGATTTATGCTATGAAAGTCCTTTCTAAAGATAAGATCATGGGTCAGAATCTTGTAAAATATGCCATGACAGAAAGAAATGTTCTTTCTATTACTAATCATCCATTTATCGTTAAATTAAATTATTCCTTTCAAACATCAGACAAGCTGTTTTTGATTTTAGATTACTGCCCTGGGGGAGATCTTGCTCTTCATCTAGAAAGAGAAAATAGATTCACAGAAGAAAGAGCAAAAATTTACATTTGTGAGATAACATTAGCACTTGAGGATTTACACAAAAGAGATATTATTTTTAGAGATCTAAAACCAGATAATGTAGTCTTAGATAAAGAGGGTCATGCTCTTTTAACTGATTTTGGCTTATCTAAGGAAGGGATATTTGACAGTAAAAGTGCAAAGTCATTTTGCGGGTAATATTTTAATTAATTTAATTTCAATCTAATATAGTTCAATAGCATATTTAGCTCCCGAAATGCTTAAAAGGACTGGCCATGGAAAAGCTGTGGATTGGTATTTATTAGGGGTTTTGTTTTATGAAATGTTAGTTGGGATACCCCCCTTCTTCACAAATAATAAGTAGATTAATCATTTTAAAATTTTTATATAGGGACCAATTGTTTAAAAATATCGAAAAAGCAGAATTACAAATTCCCAATTTTGTAAGTGAAAAAGCATCAGATTTACTCAGAGCAGTAAACTTTTTAATATAAATATAATAAAAAAGCTAATGCAGAGAAATCCTTTATTAAGACTAGGTTCGGGTATTAGAGACGCCGAAGAGATCAAAAATCATGAATATTTTAAAAATGTTAATTGGAAGGATGTATATGATAGGTATTTAATAATATTAAATCTATTTAAATGTAGGAAATTAAAACCACCTATTCCGTTGATTTATTATAGAATCCTGCAAAAATTTTCAGAACCACATGTTTTCCATGATTATAATGATCATAAAATGAATTCAAATTATGATATGCCAAATTACTTTGATGGATGGTCATTTGTAAATAACTCATCAAATCAGCAGAAAGAATAATAGGAAAAATAGGACAGGATAATCAATTCAAATAAAATACAATTTTTATTTATAAATATAAATTGAAAATAATCTGATTTAAGTTTATTTTAATAACATAATTATTTATAGTTTATAAAATAATCTTCTTTATTTATGTTTTTATCCACTTTCCTTTAAAAATTTTAAATGTTATGGCAATCTTAAAAAAATTTATGGAGAGGACAAGTAGCGTTTAAAAAATTTGATTTTTTC
>Ga0169931_10010776_pt1 | contig 12984 bp, 9 predicted proteins | sample Kivu_15m_20L_FD_129675 | JGI IMG/M metagenome (GOLD analysis project Ga0169931, IMG submission 129675) | Freshwater microbial communities from Lake Kivu, Western Province, Rwanda to study Microbial Dark Matter (Phase II) - Kivu_15m_20L... | ecosystem: Environmental > Aquatic > Freshwater > Lake ...
CCGGCAGCAGACTGCGCGTAAGCCACGGCATGATAAAAGCACAATCGCAACGTCCTCGGCAGAGACTTAATAAATCGCAGCGTGTCTGAAACCCGCTCCCTGCGATTCAGGCGATAGCGAGTTCCGCGAATCCATTGCTTAAGCGTCGGATGCCGCACAAAACTCTCAAGAAAGACTCCTCGAATGTTTTCAATCTCTGCACCGTGCAAGGCCAGATCCGGACTGGCGAGGGCATTTTTGAGATAAGCCTGCATGTGTTCGGTTACCACAAACAACCGAAAACTGTCGCGTTTCAACGACCTGCCCGCTCTGCCCTCAACTGAACTGGCTTCCTCCATGTCGAAAGATTTGTTCAGCACAATTGTGCCACGCAATAACGCAACAGTCGTCTTGCCTGTCCCCGGAGGACCTGTCAGCACAATTGTCCCACCTTCCTTCCTGGACACAGCGTGACCGTACTGGGTATCGTCAACAGCAAACTGAATTTCCGTGATCTTCCCGTCAGAACGTTTCACGACCGTTGGAAGTGCCAGGGATGGCATCTGGGGCACGTCCAGCCTCAACGGAACCTCTGCTCCTCGTGGTTCCGCCTTGCCCGGTTCCTCGACAGCACTTGTGCCGTTGTCCCTCAAGTCCATGGTGACTCGAGCAATTCTGGAACGTCCCGCCGAATCCTCGAACGAGAACCCCAGCAATGCATCATCCTCTTCTGCATCAATTTCCGTGATCGTCTGAATTGAAACCTTGTTCTGCTGTTTACCTGAGCCAATTGAAACAGCAGAATTGATCGCAGCCCCCCGTATGCTCAAGTAGTGTGGGCTGGCCCACGAAACGAGCAGGTTCTCCTCACCCCCATCGATGAAATCGAAGTATTCGCCACTGGCAGACAGATAAATCTTAATGACTTCGCCGTCCGCGTAGGCAATCTCAACTCTGCGGCGGAAAATCTGCGGCATGGTTACCAGCACCCTTTCGGCCCGCTGTTGCTGTTTCGCTCGCTCCTGAAATTTTTGGGCACGCTCCACCTGCTGCTCATCAGAGACAATTGAAGGGCCATACGGGTTCCTGATCGGTTTCGTGGCGAGTTTCTTTCTAAAAGCCTGCACGGCAGCCAGATCGTGCAGCCCATGCCTGATGGCCTGCGGTGTTTTAACGCCGTGGTTGTCACCCTGTTTTTTTTTCTGCTGACGCATCTTCACACCCCATTCGCTCGCGGACCCAGTTGCAACAGCTGTAAAAACTGACCATCCTGACATCAGAAACCGATGCCTAAAATCGCCAACAGGCTAACCACACAGTCGTTCTCCGACCAACCCCGCTGAGAACTAATGCAGAAAAAACGCGGAATCGCAGCAATCCGCAGACAACGGTTTGCACCGGCCTGCCGCAGCGAGATCTAAGCCAGCCAACAAACGAAATGTGCCGGCACCTTCGCACTCGGACACGACGGAGCAGCCCCCTTAATCAGACGCGTGGACTGAAACGCAGCCGCTGCTCGCTGCGGTCTGGCTCTCTGAGTGCCTTACCGTCAGGCCGGTGCTGGCACGATACACAGTCCCGCACTGAAAATCGCCCGCTGGCCAAAGTCACGCGCATCGCACGTCAGAACTGAAGGCCGCAAAACTGCATGGATGGCGGATGCACCGATCCGCGACGACACTGAAAATCTGCCCGGAAAACGCCTGGACACAACTGCCTGAACTGAAATGCTCATCGAGATCCCATCCCGCAAGAATCAGTGGAGTATCGTATCAAACTGGTTCCGATTATTGCCGACCGCCTGGTCAGCGAGCGTCCAGGCGACAGGGAAGGTGACAAAAATGACTAAATCCTGGGCTTTCGCCGTTTCCCGGCAACCGCAGCCCCGGCATCGGCGACCGAACTCTGCTGAAAACCGGCTTTACAGGCCAATTGTCCGCCATCGCCGGCGCAGCCGGACATTCCAGTCCAGCTGAAGGAACTTTCCTGAAAAACTTCGATTTTCTGGATCTGAACGAGCAAATTCGCGCCGATTTTTGTTGACAACAGATGGGACTCCCTGCGCCAAAGTTGGGGGCAAGGCAAAAATTCGGAAACAACTGACAGATTGTCCTGAGAAAAACCACAAAAAACTGCAAATCACGGACTGGGTAAAATGCCTGCGAAGAACGGCCAGCGAGCAGACGCCGTCATTCTGGAAAGACTCACCAGGTACCTCCTGTGGCTGGAGAACAGCCGGACCGGCCTGACCGTTGACGATATACGCAGACGAGACGAAATAGGGGAAAAGACCGTCCGTCGCGTACTTAGCGAGATGGAAAGGTGTGGCTGGGTGGAATCTGCGCCGCGTCCATCAGAACACAACAAGAAGTACTGGACCATCAAAAAACCACCACAAATTGAGTTTGCACACGACGAGTTGCTGTCGCTGTATCTGGGGCAGCAAATGATGCAACCGCTGTCAGGCACACCACTGTGTGCCGGCTTCCGCAATTTGATGACCAAAGTCAAAGCAAATCAGCCCAGGGCAGTGGAAGAACTGGCAGAAGTCTTTCTGAAGCACTTTCAGATCGTGCCCTTCGGCCAGTGCGACTACAGCGAGAAAACAGAGCTGCTGTCCGAGTTGATCCACGCAGTGAATAACAACCGAGAAATCACGATCGTGTATCAGAGCCTAAAATCAGAAAAGCCAAAAACTTATCCTGTCCACCCATACGCATTTTTTTATCATCGAAGTGCCCTCTATATCGTGGCCTATCGCCCAGACACTGAGGAGACAAAGCACTTGAAACTCAATCGTCTGTTCAGCGTGGCAGAAACAGGCAAGGCGTTCAAACGGCCATCGACGTGGAATCTCGCGGACTCACGCAGCAAGTCCTTCGGCGTTTTCACATCCTCTGGTAAGCCTCAAGTTGTTAGCATTCAATTTGTTGGCTGGGCCGCCAGTCACGTGAAGGAAGCCACTTGGCACAGTTCACAGGAAATCACCATGCATGACGATGGCTCCCTGACACTGAAAATGATCGTAACAGACCTCACAGAGGTGCAAACGTGGGTACTCGGGTTCGGACCCGAAGCAACAGTGCTTGAACCCAAAATACTCATTGACAAGGTTCGCAAGGCAGCTGCCGGAATCTCCAGGTTATATGCTGAACAGCCATAACAGGCAGCCCTCAAAGCTCAGCCGCCGGGATCGCAGTGGCGCTCCGGACCTCATCAAGCTCAACAGACAAATCAAAGGGCCAATGGCTAATGAGCACCGTGGCGCAGCAGCACACGGCTCATTGTTCATGGGCAAACTTCGGCCCCGTCGGAAATTCCGAAACCCGGAGGGCGTCGGCCTCTGCAGCCGGCACACGTGGTCACTGTGGCCTGACAACAATCATCGCGTGGAAAGACGAGAATCGGCAAATCCAGCAGTGCCATTGCTCACAGCCACCGCGTCGCTCTGCAGTGAAACAAGGACGGGTAACCGAGTGGAAGGCTGCGAGTAAATCACGTAGAGACGCAGTACAGCACGCGATGCGGCCGTGTAGAACAGTTTCCGCGTTTCCGGTGTGAACTGATTTTCAAAGCCCGTCAGGATCACAATGTCTGACTCCAGGCCTTTATATCGCCAAATTGTGGCGTACTGAATCGCCCGCGAATCCCCATCATGCTCCTCCTCACCAACAAACGGTACGCCGGCAAGATTTGCACAATTCGCAAACGCTGAATTTTTTAACCTCTTTCGCCCAACGACACAGATCTGCGACGGCTGGATTTTGTCCTCAAGAACCAGTCGCCGTACGATGTCAGCCGCCCGGTCTGTCACCCCCTGATCATCCTGCGGCTGCCAGGTCAGCACCGGATCCCCATCAGGAACGCCGTCCATTGATATTTCCTCACGCCCCAGTGTACGGCGGATAAAGTCGGAAATGCTGCGAGTGCTCCGGCAGTTTTCCCGCAGCAAGAATGGCCTCGTAATTGGAAACTGAAAATCCCGACCAAAAATGTTCTGGTCAGGGTCATAAAAAATGTACAGAGGTGACACCCCGGGATTTGGCAGCAGATCTTCAATCAGCACCCACCACTCGCTCTGAAAATCCTGGCCCTCGTCCACGACAATCGCTTCGTACATGCCCTTGGCGCCCCTGTCGATTGCCTGCTCAAGGTATTCAATGCACTTCACGCTGTAGTACTCAGACCGCAGATTTTCGTCATGCGGAACGTCAACAGACAGTCCGGTGGTTCTTGCCAGATGCTCGCACAACTCGCTGAAGGCAAAAACATCGATTCCCGGCAAATTGTGCCTGCTGACCTGCTGCTGCAGCATCTGCTGCAGTCGCAGGTTGTAGCACAGCAACAGAACTCTCTTGCCCGCTTTGGCAAACATCACCGCTCGCTCAATCGCCAGCAGCGTCTTACCGCAACCCGCACAACCCTCAATCAGCAAGCGATCCTGGGTTACCGCAATTTTCAGAAGACGTGACTGCTGGCTGGTCAGCCTGATCAGCTTTCGGCGTTCCGTCTCAAGATGACTACTAAACGACTGAGCAAACTGGAAGGTCGGCTTCAGCGCGTTAACAGCCTGTTCGATCATTTCACGGCTCAGACACACATCTCGCGGCACCTGGACGCGTTTAACCCTTTCAAGGGTCGTCGCCAAATCCTCCAGATCACTTTCGAAAATTAATTGGTCCCGATGCAGCGAAACTGGCAGACGGCCCCGGAACGCCGAAGCCCCGCACAGAAAGACAGCAAATGAGTGCGGGACCGTTTGATCCGACCAGCCTGGCACATGCTTGCAGAGAAACTTCTGAACGTTGTGCATTCCCTGCTGGGCCTGCTGGACAGGATCCTTCACGGCCTTGCCTTCCGAATCCTTCCAGCCAGTGGCGTCGTGCTTGATAGTGCCAGGCTTGGCCTCTATGGTAACGAGGCCCAGTTTTTGATGCAGAATGACAAAATCGCATTCACCTTGCTGCCACGTTCTGTCCATTCCTCGCCATGACAAGCTGTGCAGTACGTGATAGTGGTCACCCAGCTGCAATTCGGCAGCCTCCAGCAGAGTTCTTTCAGCCTCGCTGTAAGACTCATCGTAGGACCGTGGAGAATAGACTTTGGCCATACGAACCGCTCTCCCGACGGGTTTACCCAAAAGTCCGGGGGAAATTACACGAAACTCGCACGGTGTCAGACTACCCAACACTGCACTCAAATGTCACCATGGTGTTTCGGAAGACCGGTGATTTCGGGGAAAATGCGGCGGTCGCACATAATCCGAGGGGATATGCCATCTGACGGTTTCTGCCAGGCCTGAGGGACGGCGCAAGACAGGCAGCATGTCAGAATCAGCAGGATTCTGGCGGTCCAAATAGTTCGCACCCGGCCCGTCACCCGAACTCACGACGCAGCAAAATCGTCGCCTGCACTGGCCTCATGAAAATTACCAGCCATCCGGCCTTGAAATTGCCGAAGCATTGCAGACAGCCCCGCTCGTTTCCCTGCGGAGCATTTCGACCGCCATCAGGAATTCCCGCATATGCCCATCCGTTCACGCAATTTGTACACACCAGGATCTCCTGACCCATTCAAACTCAGCCGCAGCAAAGTACAGATGTTTCTGGAATGTCCGCGGTGCTTTTACCTTGATCGGCGACTGCGAGTCGACCGAGTGGACGGTCCGGCTTTCACTCTGAATTCAGCGACCGACACTCTGCTGAAGAAAGAAATGGATGCCTTTCGCGAACGTCGCGAGGTTCCGCCGATTGCTGAGCGACATGGGCTCAATGCCGTTCCATTTCAGCATCCGCAGATGGACGACTGGCGCGCCAATTTTCGGGGCGTCACTTACCTGCACCCGGAATCCAACCTGCTGCTGTCCGGGGCCATCGACGACCTGTGGCAGGACCTGCAAACCGGCGAACTAATTGTGGTAGACTACAAGTCGACCAGCAGCACGAAGCCAATTGACCTGGATGACGCCTGGAAGCAAGGCTACAAACGACAGATGGAATTCTATCAATGGCTGCTTCGCCGCAACGGACTGACGATCAGCAACCGCGGCTATTTTCTGTACGTCAATGCCCGCACGGATCTTGATGCATTCCACGATCAGTTGCTGTTCACCAGTCAACTGATTCCTTACGACGGCAACGACGAGTGGGTTGACGAAACCATCAGGGCTGCAGGGCAATGCCTGGCCAGTTCACAAGCTCCGGCAGCCACTGCGGACTGCAAATGGTGTGACTATCGCACCTGCGCCTCCCAGGTGCTGACAGGACACTAAGACTGACCGGGACCGAACAACGCTGTCAGGAATTTCTGGTCAGATGCCGAAACTTTTCGAAGAGTCCGGCATTTTCAGCCCGCTCGGGCACAGTTTCTCGCAGGATTGAAGCAGGGTTCAGCATGCACTGTCTGTGTATCAGCAACTGGTCGATTTCAGCCTGTTGCACCAAACCCTGCGTCAGCCCAAACCGAGCCACTTCCTGACCACAAACCCAGATCGTCACGCCGTCACAGGATTCGGCTCGCGTGAAGGCATCAGTCAACTGATTAAAGGACACGACGGGTTGCTGATAGTCCCACTCAGTCTGCAGCAGGCGCCCCATCGCCATTTGCACACACAACCCGCGAAGATTCGGCCACACTTGACGTGCGGTTCCCAGTGACTTGTTCAACTGCGACCAGCCGGTCTTCGACTTTTTTGATGTTTCCCGACATTTCAATTCAACAAACATTTCCGGGCATTCGCGTGAACCAAAGACCAAATCAATTTCCCGATAGTGTCGTGAGGCATTGAGCATACCGCCAGAGAATTTTTGCCTGAGTATTTGAGGTCCACAGGCTCCTGGGACGGCAGCAGCCAGAAACTGCTGCAGCAACACCTCCCAACGCCGCAGCAATCGGTTGTAGTCCTGCGCGAAGGGGCAGGCAGCACGGGTTGTCTGGTTGTGCAATCGCAGTTTTCGAGTCCATGCAAGCACCTCAGGATCACGGGGATCCAGCAGTGCAATCGATAACTCGCGATCACAACCGTTACTCCGACCTGACGCAACAGCACCACTGGACAATATTGCAGTATGCATGCATTTGGCTCCCAGCCAAAAAACCACACGCTGACAGGAATCTCCGCAATCCCGGTGATTGCGGAGATCTGCTGCTAAAAAATCCGTTCTCGGATCACGCTCCCTGATATGGAGGCCCCACGCGCAAACGGTTCCCATCTGCAAACCACAGGGATTCCAGAGCAAAAGCCCGCTGTGCCGGCAAGGTATTTAACGACATTGCCGGCCGTTCGGTCATCAGAATGAGTGGCACCTGCTGCCCATCGGTCCGCAGTTTCTGCCGGAACGAATTGACCAGTTCGGGTCGATCATGTCCCTTCCAGCTTTGGTTGCCAATACCGCGGGCATGAGGTGAACGCAGCTGTGGGTCAACGACAATCAGACCGGCAACCGGAGCAGTGAACTGTGGCGACCCAGCCAGTGGCAACAGTTGCTCAAGCCGAGTGAACCAGCAGTTGCCGTACAGCCACGCTGTCTCACCCTCTGAATCAAGGCAAATCGCGGTGGTCGGAACATCGTACACCTGCGAATACCACTGACGCAGCAGTGCTTTGCTGTGAACGGCCACGACCCAGCGGGCCGGGTAGGGCGCTACTGCCAGCTTCAACAACTGCTGAAGTATGTGGTTTGTGGACCCACAGTTGCCGATCAGCAACCCGATTTCATCCATGACCAGCTGAGCCGCCGTCTCGGCTGTGAGCTGAAAATCGCCGATCTTCCGATTCGTCTCCCGAACGATTCTTGAGACACGAATTGCAGGATACGGATAGTTCCCCAAACCGGACTGCTCATCTGACACGGTATCGACACTCATGAAGAAACTCCTTGCCAATACAAGAATTAACCGGATGACCTTCCCGAGAACCACTCACACAGCCAGTTTTTCACCACAACCGGAGCAAAAGCGAGCTCGTTTGTCGACCACTGTGGTGCACGCGGAGCAGGTTCGCTCTGGTGCAGCCTCTGACACCACTGCCGGCTGACAGGCAGTGATCTTCGGTGTCTGCTGCATTTCCTGACGAATTTGTCGCAGCACCAGCAGTGCATCAGACTTGCTGGCAGTGCAATCCCGATCGCGATGAGCGACGCAGCGAAAACAGCCTTCGTCGGCTGTACAATCACAGCTCTGCACTCGTTCGATGGCCTTGCCAATGAGTTCCGCCATATGCTCAAATGCAGTCGCTGTCAGCCCCACTCCGTCATACACATCGTCGTAAAGAAACAGCGCCTTTTCACCTGTTGGCAGCTCATCCACACCCGCTGAAAAGTCCTGCGTGTCACAGGGACCAACAACTGTTGGAAATAGTCCGCTAAGCACACGTTCACAGGACTCCAGAGCCTGCTTCTCGCTGCCCTGCAGCAACGACCGCACATTTGGCCAGAAGTCCTGCTTTAACAACAGCATTGTGCCTTCGGTTGGAACCCGATGTGCCTGCATGCCCTGACTGCCCTGCCAAACTTTAACTGTCGCTCCACTGCGATCCCGCTCAGTGACACTGGCGAGTGACTCTGTAACTTCAAGTCTTGCTACCGAAACACGAACCGAGCCGAAATCAGCCTGCTTTGTCGCCGCAAAGAGCTTGATTTTCTTGTGTATGAAGGCGGTTGTTTCATGGCTGGAGCGTTCTGGCCTCAAATCGACAATCCGATCGCGGACTCTGACATCCACAACCCGATACACTTTGCCTCCGTGTCGATACAGGCCGTTTCGACAGCATTCACGCAACAGATGCCAGCTGTCGATTTCGCCAATCTCAATGCCGCCCTGTAGTCGCAGTTTGTATGAACCGCTGCCACCGCCGCGAAGCCTGACCTCCCCATGGGGGTCATCGCGATAGACCTCATCAACTTCGATCTGGCCGTCATTTTTCTGCTGATGAAGTTTCTGCAGCTCTGCACCAAGAGCTTCACTGTCCTTTTCCGGCCAGTCGCCACCAGACTCTCGTATGGCACAGGCGTAGTGCTGGCTCAGCAACCGCTGGTTAGACAGGGTGAGACACAATGGCTCAGTGGTCCGAGCAAACAGTTCCTCAGGGTGCTCCGCGAAATAGCTGTCGATAGGCGTCTCGGCCGGCAGGAAGACAGCAGCTCCTTCCCGTCCCCCTCGAGCTGCACGACCAACTCGCTGCCAGAGACTCATCATGCTGTGCGGCAGTCCGACGCACACCACAACGTCAATTTCGCCAATGTCAATTCCCAGCTCGAGCGCACTGGTGGTGAACACAACTCGGACGCTGCGGTCCCGCAACCCGTCTTCGATACTTTCTCGCTCAACGGCGCTCAACCCCGACCGATAGACTCGTACATGTGGCGCCTCGGGCACCGAACGCATCATTTTCTCAGCAGCGACGCGACTGGGGCAGAACACCAGCACAGACAATCCCTTTTCGGCCAGGCCGAGTGCCAGTTTTCGTCCACCGTCGTAGAAGTGTTCGCCGGTGCGAACCATCCACATTTTTCGAGCCCCCTGGGAGCTGCCGTCAGAGGTTGAGTCGATTGCGACAAACGGCTGACCGGTCAGCGTCTGCATATGAGCAGCAGGATCCTGAACAGTGGCTGACGTGGCTATAAACTTCGGGTTGGCACCGTGTCGGCGACAAATCTGCTGCAAACGTCGCAAAGTCAGGGCCACGTTAGTGCCGAAGACACCTCGATACTCGTGGCATTCATCGACAGCAACCAGCTTGAGATTACTGAAGAATCTGGCCCACAGTTTTTCGTGGTTCTGCATGATGCCCAAATGCAGCATGTCAGGATTGCTGAGCAGAATCTGGGCCTGCTGTCGAATTTCAGGACGTACAGTTCCCGATACAGAACCGTCGTACCTGGCAACAAAGTGTTCCTTATTGCGACAGCGTCCGGCAATTGCCGGAATATCCAGTGCCATTTGTCGCAACTTGATAAGCTGATCGTTGGCCAGCGCCTTCTGCGGAAACAGGAACAGGGAGGTTGCGTCTGGATCGAGGCACAACTGATGCAATGCCGGCAGCGAATAGATCAGGGACTTGCCACTGGAAGTGCGAGTGGCGAGCACTGTGTTGTCACCTGAAACAATGCTTTCAATCGCTTTGTGCTGATGCGAAAACAAGCCGGCGGGAAACTTCTGAGCCACGTACTGTCGGACAGGTGTGGCCAGTGAGGATACGGCGTGATTCGAGAACACGCCTGTTTTTCCGGATTGCAGAGGAGGGTCATACAGCACTCGCAGACCTTCGATTGACTGCAGCATTTCTGCTGTAGCAGCGATAACACCGCGACCGCACGCACTTTCACCTGACACCAGTTGCTGTTCAGCTTGACTGCTCATCGAGATCCCATCCCGAAAAAAGTGGAAGATTCATTTAGAACGCGGGCAGTATTGAATGGGCGCCTGGTCAGCCTGCGTCCAGGCAGTCAGAGCCACCGAAGTTTTTTCAAAAAAAGTCCAAAATCCAGATTTTTCCGAACTTTGTTGGCGACTGATCGCGTGGCGGGACATCAACTACAGCAGAAACACGCCCCGCCACACCTGGAGCGGGCTGTTGCCGCCACCTTGCGACCACTAATACACACCATGACCTGGATCAAAAGGCGATTTCTGTCGCTGAATCGCCAGTCCGCTGCCGGCGATTTTTGTCCAGATCTGACCCGGTGTTTTGCTGCGATCTCAACGCACCGCGGCCTTGATGTGTGCCGGTCGCTGCGGGGAGGATGTGGACACTCGCGCCCAAGTCGCTGCCGTGCTGCCAGCATTCCCCGGTAATCAACGTTGCGAATGTGTTCCGGGGCGGGCATCGATTCGACGAGATTGGCGGGGGAGCAGATCGAGAAAAGACACGGGAGTGTCTGACAATCAATTGCTCTCGAAATGGTGTACGCCGTTGACTCGCCCTTCGCGGTGGCTACCGCAAACCCATTCCTGGAAAGAATCTGCAAAACGAGAAGTTGTTCCGAATGTATAGGACATTGTCTAAATCGCCGCTTCCGGCCACGGTTTACACAATTACAACTTTGCGCCCAGCCTCGCTTCCCCTCAACTGCAAACATCACTCCAATGTTTTTGCAGATACTGGAGATACTTTCCTGCGGCCACGCGATGGGCCACTGCTGTTCGGCCGGAACGGACAGTGTCGGACAGCGGGATGGCGTGAACGCAGGCCGCGGCGCGTCCAACGGCGGCGTGAGGACTCAGGAATCAGATCTGCGCATCAGTTTTTCTGCGTAATTCTAGGGCCTTACGTTCCCACTCGTACTGCGAAGGGGTGATGATCTTCCGGGTTCGCGGCTCCGTGGAAACGCGTACCGTGAGGGACCAGACGGGGCCGTGAAAGTGAGAGAGAGGGAATGGGGAATGGGGAATGGGAGTGACTGAGTTTGTAAGCCCGTCATGGTACCGGTGAAAATGTGTGAATTCGAGCGAACGGGTGGGATTTCCGGGTGCCTGGGGGCAGGATTGTGGGGGATGTGTGGGCCAGTGAGCGGCAGCGGGAGGGCGAAGCTTCTGCTGAGCCGCAACCCTGCCGCGAGCGCGGCACTGATCCCGGTGGATCTGCATCGTTCGTGCGCGGGTGGATTTTGCGTTCGAGACGACGTTGGCCGGTCGCGGTTATGCTCGAATGTTGAAAACTTTTCTGCAGCAAGGCTATTTGGTTGTGCTGTTCTTCCTGTGGTTTCCGTCGGTGGAGCTGGCGGTGTCCAGAGTGGCGATGCGCGTGCGTCAGGGTGGGCATCACATTCCTGAGGCCGATATTCGCAGGCGTTACGCCGCGGGACTCTGGAATTTTTTGGCTTGTATCGATCGGTGATTGATGCGTGGTGGCTGTATGATGCGTCTGAGTTGCCACCCGTACTGATTGAAGGGAAAGACGACGGTCAGCCGGAAGTCCAACAGCCGGGCAGGCTGGCTGGGATCCTCAGAAACATCTCGGAGACTCAAAATGATTGAACCCTCAAAAGGCGATGGCAGCCTTTCAGAAAAAGCCGATGCGGCCTTCGAAAGGGTTGTGAAGACGGTGCTGGAACGCGCCAGGCAGACCGGCACCCCGGTTGTGATGTGGCTGGACGAACAGGTGAGGCTCATTTCGCCGGATGAAGCGGAAGGTGTTCGGTGTGAGGTGTTCGAGCGCGAGCACGACGAATCGCCGAGGGTCTCGCCGTAGCTCGGGCTTTCCAGCCCGAGATCTGCCCTCTGCGACTGGACTGCCTCGAGATCACCGCACGCGGATTGGGGGGGGGTGCAGGGCGGTTGGTCTCACGCGAAGCCGCGAAGACGCGAAGAGCGGGGTTCGGCGGTCGAGCACGAGCACGAGCACGAGCACGAGCACGAGGAATCGCTGGGGGGGCTCGCCGTAGCTCGGGCTTTCCAGCCCGAGATCTGCCCTCTGCGACTGGGGTGCCTTGAGATTGCCGCAAGGCGCTGGGGGGTGTTGCAGGCGGTTGGCCTCACGCGAAGCCGCGAAGACGCGAAGGAAGACGCAAAGAGCGGTGTTCGGGGTTCGGGGTACGAGCACGAGTACGAGGAATCGCTGGGGGGGTCTCGCCGTAGCTCGGGCTTTCCAGCCCGAGATCTGCCCTCCGCGACTGGGGTGCCTGGAGATCACCGCACGCCGATGGGCGGGTGTTGCGGGTTTGTAGTCCTCGCGCAAAGCGCAAAGGGCTGTGTTCGATGGTCAGAGGTGGCTGAACGGGGTAGTCCACAGGACGCCAATCCCAAATTGAATGGTCCCTTCCTTTTTTTGTGGATTTGTTATGACTTCGTTTTTGGCGATGGGGTTCCCTGATACACCAGTTCGTGCATTTTTTCCCGGAAACTGCGGGTCACCGAGTCCACCGGGATGACAACGTCGTCTTGACCGCCGGTGCGCGGTTGATTATTTGAGTGGCTGGATAATCAGAACGGTGCCTCGCGCAAGTCTTTTCGGACAAGACCATGAAAAACAAAAAACGGAAACAAGGTCGGCAGCCGCAGCCGCAG
>Ga0169931_10010777_pt1 | contig 12984 bp, 11 predicted proteins | sample Kivu_15m_20L_FD_129675 | JGI IMG/M metagenome (GOLD analysis project Ga0169931, IMG submission 129675) | Freshwater microbial communities from Lake Kivu, Western Province, Rwanda to study Microbial Dark Matter (Phase II) - Kivu_15m_20L... | ecosystem: Environmental > Aquatic > Freshwater > Lake...
ATATAATAAAATTATTTTCTTTAGATATGATGTTAATTATTATATTTTAATTAATTTCTATGCTTATTCATTTAGTTTATTATCACATTTGTTTAAAAAAAAAATAGATTAAATTATATAAATTATCCATTAATATTACCCAATACTTTTTGATTTTCCTCAAAATTATCTGTTTCTTTTATTCCATTGATTTTGTTATTCAAAATATCTCTACATCTCTTATAAAACTTAACCACATTTAATGCCTTATGCTTAGTAGCTAATCCTAGCGGAGTTTCATTTTTTTCGGCTTCTAACTCTGTATATTTCTTTCCTTTATGAGTAAGAAATACATCAACCAACTTCTTTAGCTTCTCACTGGGGAGATCTTTCTTGATTTCAAAGCAATAACAAATCTCCGAATATTTATTGATCGAACCTGGCTCTAAATAATCATCTTCAATCAACAAATATATCGCTGCAAGTTCATTATTCGCTGAAGCTGTGTGAAACAAAGTCCAAGTGTCCCATTCAGTAAAAGTGAAGATATCCCCGATATGCGCTTTAAATTTTTTGATCAAAGGAATATACCCAACAGCAATAGCGAGGGTAATAATCGAACATTCCGCAATTCTTGATGAGCAATCAAAGATGCTTTTGAATTTTTTACCAGCAGGCATTGGTAATTTTACAATCTCGACTATTTCACAAACATCTTTAGAAAATTTAAAATTATTCAAATATTCCCATAAAACATGGTCATTTACTTCCTTTTTAGCTATTTCATCTAATTGCAAGTAGTTGTCTCTATATCGATGATATCTAGGATAAACATGAAATCTAGTATTCTGAGTAAGCGTAGATAGGGATTTATAATCTTTAAGTCCTAATTGCTGGCAGGCATAAGGAGACAATTGCTTTAATTGATAAATCATATGCCTGGCATATTTCAATAAAAAGAAGATAGATTCATTGTCAACTGCATCGAGGGATACACTCTTCATATCAAACGGAGCAACTCTAAAGTGATTTTCCTTAAGATATGCATCAGCAAGTAATAATGCGTTATAAGCGCTGTTACTTAAATTATCTTCCAAACCATCTAAATTGGAAAGAAACTTGGACCCTAATCTTAATATACTATTATTGAGGAAACTAACGTTTACAGCTTGCCTTGGTCTATCTTCAGAGCAGCCGAGAGAAAGCATAAATAAATTTTTAGTATCTAGTTTACAAACTTCTTCAAGATATTTTATTGCTAAAAAGCTTGGATTGTTATTGGTAAATCCTCCATCTAAAAATTCTAAGTTTCCAGCTTTAAATTTCGAAAAAAAAGGATAAGCTGCCGATGTTATTCTAGCTATATGCCAAATCTTAAAATCATCCGGAAGTTTTTCATTGTTAGTGAATTGGAAGAAATCTTGTTCTGATCGATTGAAGTTTATCTTCAAATAGTCTGTTTTTCCCTCATAATTAACAAATATACAGGGTTCACATACAGTTTTTTCTAATTCGCTGCCTGTTACAAGAAAATTTCCTTTTGAATTTTTGAAATCAATCTGGCCATAAATTTCTTGTAAAACTTCTTCAATTATTCTAGGATCGTATAGTGATTTTATGAGAAATATAAAAGAGAAATATCTTTTAGAGGGGAAAATTTTATTTTTTAATTTTCCTAGGAATAAGTTAAGTAACTCGCCTGCAGTAAATAGTCGTTGAGAGAAGGCAAGGGATATTATGCCACCGACTGAAGTACCTGAGAAGAAGTCGAATATTTCATATATTTTTTGACCTGTTAGTTTTTACAAGTAAATCGCAGAAATACAGGGGTATTATGCCTTTAATACCTCCACCATCTATGTTTAAGATTTTAAATTTTTTTGTTAGGGTGATTGACGGTTCCATTGGATAGAATAAAATATTTTATAAATTATTTTCATTATTAAAACTGATTGCAATTAAAACAAAATTAAAATGTTTTAATTTCATCAAATTATATTTAATTTTTAATATAATAAAAAACAAATAAAAATAATTATCTATGCTATATAAATAATCTTCGAGATAAAAATATTATTATATAGTATTTACTTTAGAGAAAAATATATTGAATTTTATTTTGCTTTAATTTCGAGATTTAATTAAATTATGATGTTCATAAATTCTTAATGAATAATGAAGGGAACGATAATGAAAAGCAAAACAACAACCAATCAGCGGAAGGGATTAAACAGAATGAGGATCTGAAACCATTGAAGGGCGGAAAAGCTTCCTTAGTAGTCTATTTACAACTAGCTTACGCTTTATTCTTTGGAACTATGTTTTATGTTTATACTTCAGATGAATATTACTATGGTTCAGAGTTAGAATGTGTTAGATTACTACCAGCAGCTAAAGAGATCTTCAACTACTATGTGATGCTTACACTTGTGCTATGTGGATTAGTGTTTTATTCTTTATTTTGTTCAAAGAAAAGCATTGTAGTAGATACTTTCTTCGACACGTTCATTTCTTTCGTTTTTCTTTTCTTTTTTATTATGAGATTTGTTTTGTTAATTCAGACAACATTTGCTTATGCGTGGGGGGAGAAATGTGGTAGTCTTAATAATCTTGTTTTGATATGGCTGATAATAACTTGGGCAACGACTGTTTTGTTTGTTTATTTCCTCTGCTGTTGCTGTCTTTGTTTGGGATTGTCAGCTTAGAATAAGATAACCATTCTTATAAAAAAAAACAATTTATAACAAAATATTTTCATCAGATTTAATTTATACTACGATTATTATAAGCGAATATACTCTTATTTATGAATTATTTAATTTAGATTATTTATATTCCTTTATTTATTTCTTATTATTAATGTGTTATGTTCGGGAAAGGATATAGTTAAGCTGTTATCATTATTAAAAGCATGGTTTTTTATTTTAATAAATTCATTCTTTTCACTTTTTTCTATGAGGTTGTCGTAAAACTTGCTCAAAACATTTCCCATATTACCTGTGTCAATTATCACATAAGGACAGTTAATATCAGACAGATCCGAAATGAATTTTAAATTGGCAGAATGATTTGATGTAAATGGACCGTTTATATTATCGTCGAATTTATTTTTGGAGACTTTTACGGTGTATCTGTTACCGCCGGTTGCGATCTTTCTTGAAAAAATCTTTTTCAAAACTGGTATGCTGTCGAACACATGTGGATAATAATGAAAATGTACTTCACCCCAAGGCTTTACGTTATCATCCTCGTTTTTATAACCGGTGCTCAAAAATTCGTATAATCTTTCGAAAGTGCTTACTATGTACCCTTCGCATGTGTCTGATTGTTTGTAATATCTGCAATTGCCCACCACTCTCATATTAATTTCTTTTTTCTCTTCAACAGTTTCAATTAATTTTTGAATAAAATTCCAATAGTTGAAATTATTCAAAAACGCTCTAGCTTCTAGCTCATTTTGGAATCCTTTAACTCCATTTTCTTCATTTTTAAGAAGAAGTTTTAGACCTAAAAGATATTCATAAACAGAATACAATGTGGCGGCAGTAGAATTCTTGTAGAAATTACAGTCAAATTCTTTTAAAATTTTTAGATAATTCCTGGTTTTATCAAGTTTAATTGATTCCTTTCCGTTATTCAATTCAATCAATTCCCAATTTCTTTCTACTATATTTACTAATTTAGGTAATACATACTCACAATTCAAATCAAGTACATCAAATAAAATATTTTTATTATCGTTCAAATCAAACTTTTTGTCTTGTTTGTTGATTATATCATCTATCAAATCAGAAATACGTTGGAACCTGTAGAAGTAGGCATATGATTGAATATCGTGAATATAATTTTCAGGAAGCTGTCTGTTGTTGGCAGTGACTATGTAGCCTTTTTCGGGATTGATCATTACAGGAGTTTCTTTTCTGGGAATGAATCCTGTTATTATATCATAGCTCAAGTCATCTGGAATATAACCCTTGCAAAACTTGCTTTGATTATTTTTCTTTATTGGGATCTTTCCTATTGGAGTATAACCTATTTCTCCTTCGGTCGTTGCCCAAACCAAGGCTAAAAGAGGTGCTGGAAATTTCTCTAATTTAGGTAAAAAATCTTCTTTTGATTTGGCTGACATTAGACTATGGAAAAAAGGGATAACATCGTGGAATTGGAATGATACAGATCTCAAAGAAATAGCATTTGGCTTATTTTTATCATTTACCCTTGCTGATTTGTATTTATAGTCCAATCCCAAGAATCCAATCTCTTTTATAAACTCATCTATTAAAGGACCATTTCTCGTAGATTTTACAGTTAACTCAAAATTTTCTTTTCCTTTAATTTTAATTACTTCCTTTACTTCCTTTAATTCATGTCTTTCTTCTCCTACAAAGTAAAATTTCGAGTCATTTATAGAATCCGCATCAGTCTTTTCTTCACAAATATCTGCTATGTCCCTGTTATCTGTAGTAAATCCCCATGAAATATTATCGTTACTTCCTATAAGAATCATAGGCATACCTGCAGGAGCGCTCCCTACTATAATACTTTCACTTGTTGAGTTACCAATATATAATTTAACTATATAGTGCATTCCTGGTATAAGATTTTTCAAGTGAGGATCGTTTGAAAATATAGGCTTTCCAGAGTTTGTAAATTTACCAGATATAGCCCAAGAATTAGATGCTTGTCCTGTTATTAAATCATTGGCTAATACTTTTCTTTCTGTAGACTCTACATCAGCTACGAATTTTATATCATTATGACTAAATATTTTATTATAATTATCTTTCAATTTATCATCAGCATTCAACTGAGTTTTTTCTATGAAATTTTTTGCCAAATTCAATTTTTCTAGATCTTCCTTGGTTAAAACAGTTTTATCAGATAGATAAAAATTGCTGTATGAGACATCCATTAATGATTCAAAAAACTCTTTTCCGAAAGTTTCCTCAAAAATTTTATTAAAGATCTCTAAAGGCCAGTCTAGGGATAGAGTGAAAGCTTGAAATCGAGCACAAGCTAAAGAATCATAAGCAGTCCATTTTTCAAATTTGAAATTTAGAATGAAATATTCCGGGGGGAGATAATTCTTACTTGCGTAGTAATTAACACCATTTACGTATCTTCTTATTTTCTCTACGATTGCTCCGTCATAATCTTCTCTATTATTATCAATCAAATGAAGATAATCTTCTTCGACTACTCTATTAATACCTATTTCCCGCATTAATTTATCAATCTTCAAGGCTTTCGCACCTAGGACCTCACTTAATCTTCCTGTGCTTAATCTTCTTAAAAAATCCATCTGAAATAGTCTATCTCTAGCATGTGCAATTCCCAGAGTGAAAAATGCATCTTCTATAGATTCTGCTTTGATGTGCACAAATCCGTTTTCATCAGTGTGAATTTTGCTTTGATGGTCAAGATTGTTATTGGACTCAACGATTAAAACTCCTTTAAGAATATTTTGACTTGAATAATAATAAGCGAAAATCAAGGATAAAACTAAAACTAAAAGAGACAAAACATAAGAAGAAACTTTAATTAAAGAAAATAAAAACCGAGAAAATTTATTTTTCTTGTTTAATTTATGCGTGTAAATTTTAACAAATGACAAATGTGGAATTTTAATTTTGTATCCATTTTGTTTTTCAAACTGAAAACCTAAATTTAAACCTATAATAAATTGCTCTTTTATATATAATTTCTCTATTTCAAAGTTTTTTAAAAAATCAGAATTTCCTTTTTCAAAAATTTTTTTCATCCCTATTACGAATGATCTTTTATCTGTATTAAAATTTAATGCACTTATTTCGTGTTTTTTATCAAAGATATTCTTATTATATCCCACTTCGATTGATTTTAGACATTCATCATCATCGAAAGTGATTGTCTCTTGTTTAATTTCAGGCAAGAAATCTTTATTTCCTTTCAAATCTTCAAATTCTCTATAAAATTTGCTTTGATAAATTTTATTGTCGTATTCTTCTACTTCGTAAAAAGGAAAAATAGCCAGTATGTGGTTGTCTAATTGATAACATTCAAGTTTTTTGATTTTGAAAAATAATCCCTTGTTTAAAAATTCACCGCAGTTGTTGTCAATAGAATCCCATGCAGGGAATCCTATTTTAGATAAGTCTTGCTTAGACATTTATTAGAATAAAAAAATTTATTTTAAAATAAATTATTCAATTATAATTCTTAAAATGTATAAAGATGAGAAGTCTATTTACTATTCGAATTAATCCTAAATATTCATATTAAATTAGTATTATCCAAATAATAACCAGTTAATAACTAAATTAATACAATTTATTTTTTTCCTTCATTCTTCTCAGTTCATCTTCAATTTGATTGATGCTGTTAATTTTATCCAATTTATGCATTTCATCTTCTCTTTTGTTAATTCGATTGAACAAAAAAATAGCAAGGAATATGACAGAAACTGCGATAATGCAATAAAATATGTAACGAATTATAGGATTTTGATTTATGAAAAGTGAATCAAAATACCTCAAATCGTTGGAAACATTTGAGGTATCATTAGCATTTATTTTTGGTTTGTTATATAAGTCTTTAGTTGTCGTGGAACTTATATCTGGGATATCAAGCTCATTCTTTTCATGTGAATTTTTGTTATTTTTGTTATTTGGATGATGATAATTCTTATCCTTGTTATTGCTATTCTTAGAATTTGAGTTTTTTATTTGGATTTTATCATGTTCTCTGATTGCCTCTTTATTACCATGATTAGTTTTTGTTGATTTATCTTCGAATTTCGGATTATTTTCTGCTGGATAAGCGGAAACTGTTTTGACGTCAGTTACGTTTATGTTCACATGGGCTGTTTCTCTTTCCATTTTGATGTTATCATCAGAATGCGTGGAGTTTTTCTCATTAGAAAACATATCTTCGAATAATCCGCTTACTATGTTTCCAATTCCCTCAAATATTTTAGAGGGAGCAAGAATAGCTTCGTCTCTTTTATGATGATCTGATTCTAATCCTTTTAAATTTTTCTTGTGATTCACAAAGATGACAGGGTGATGTTGAGGAGGAGAAAATAAATTTTTAACAAAGTTATCAAAAGGATCCAAAGGCTTTTTCTGTGAATCCTGAACATCTTTTTCGAATTCGTTCATCTCTTCGATAGCTTTCTCAACGAAATTCTCGAATTTCTCTTCATTCGTATTTCTCTCGATTTGATGATTAAACAAACTGTCAGTAGACCTTAAAGATTTTTTCTCATCGGGTGAGAAAACTTCTCTTATCTCAACACTTTTGAACCCAGGGCCATTAATTTCAATAATCTCTTTATGTTTATGCCTAGGATCCTTCATCCTTGGCTTTTTAAATATTGGAACAGGGAATCTTTGGTTATCCTGTGGGATCTTTAGATCCTTTTCAATGTCGTTTAAGATGTCATTCATTAGATTGTCTGGTGGACCGAAAATATTTCCGAAAGGGTTGTTGTTTCTACCTGTATTAATGATTTCTATATTGAATGTAATGACTGTTGTTGCCAGAAAAATTAAAATAAGAAAGAAATATTTTAAATTCCGATTCGACATTATTAAATTATAAGCCCCGGATAATAGCATAATATAAATTTAAAATAAGTTGAGTTTCTAACACGTACTCCTAATTATAAAATAAATTAAATATATTCACTTATATGGAGTATTATTGAAAAATTATTTGAAAATTTTTTCCTTCTATATCTACCTGTTATCTCTAAGTAAAAGCTTTGAATAAATTTTTAACAATTTACACTTATTTATAATAATTTTAATTAATAAAAATAATAATGTTTGCAAACATCTTCGGTAAAGGCTATTTAAAATTCGCAAATTTTTTTTTTAAAAACAGTGTAATCCAAATTAATAAGGACGCTAATATAATTAATATCAACTCAAACAAATCATCAGAAGAAACGAAAATTTTTCACAACGGGGAGAATGTCCTTGATATATCACTACTTAAAAAAAGTTCGATAGACCTAGAAACCCCATTGAAAGATATTAGCGAAAAAAAAACGTTTATACCGATTGGTAAAAAATATGATCCGTTTCTTTTAAAACAATTGGATAAGGAAGTCTATAAGGAATCATCGGGACTTTCAAAAAACCGTTTGAAGAATCGTGTGTGTGAGTGGCACATTTCTGCAAATGACCCAAGAGAAGATAGAAGTAATTCGATCCAACTTAAAAATCTGGATGGTTATTACATTTCTGTTATCGATGGTCATGGAGGCGATTTTGTTGCGAAATACACTAAAAAGGAATTACATAAGATAATTGACCAAAAATTATTGGAATTGAATTTTTCTGGAAAAATGGAGGAAATTCAGAAAGAAAAATTGATCCGAGAAGCTATTTATTTTGCTTTCGATGCACTTGTGAGTATAATTTTTATTTATAATAATGTTTAGGACAGTGAGATTTATCTCAACGCAAAGGAAAAATTTAAAACTGGAGAAAGCAGGCAAGCTTTTGTAGGATGTTGTGTGTTGTGTTTATTAATACATGATAATTTATTAATTACTGCTAATCTTGGAGATTGCAAGGCTGTATTATTTAGGCGGGATAGAGGGTATAAGAGCAACTATTACAAAATGAAGAACATGTCAGATAATAATTTAATGCATATGCCTCATGACATTTCTTTTGAAGAAGGATTTTTAGATACTTCCTCGCTTTACTCAGAGAATCCTTTAAAGAAAATGTTTCATTATAATCCAATAAAGCTATCGAATACGCATAATGCAGCCAAAAAAAAAGAACAAATCAGACTAAGAAATAACTTTAAAGATAAAGACATAATTATCAATACCATAAATGCCAGTTACGTCAAGGGTAGACTACAGCCAACGAAAAGCTTAGGAGATATGTATCTCAAATTCAAAGAATTCAATGACATTAGTATATTAGATGCCGAATTTAAAAAGCAGGCTATTTCCTACGAAGAGTTTAATGGCCCCTACATCGATCACATTCCTGAAATTACGTCACACATTTTGAATGAAGATGATGAATTTGTAGTTTTAGCTACTGATGGTCTATGGGAACTTTTGTCTAGTAGGGAGGTATGTGAAATAATCAATGAAAATAATGAAAATAAATTGAATATTACAGATGCCCTGCGTAAAGCAGCTTTACACAAAGCAGCGATAAAGGCGAATATTAAATTTGAAGAGTTGTTGAAACTGCCGAAGAGTTTGAAAAGAGCCGTACATGATGATATTTCAATTATGGTGGTGGATCTAAAAAATCAGGTTATTTTGAATTAAATTCTGAACTGAAGAAATTTAAAGGTTATTTTGCCTAATTACTGTATTGAATTTATATTTTATAATTAGAACCAGTATTACTGTAAAAATATAATAATAATAATAATAATTTAAATACAGCTTAAATATAATCATATTTACATAATGAAAAATTAGAACTCAATTAACTGATTTAGTCTGTTTATATGATTAATAATATTAGTAATAAAGATTATAACGATATATTATGTATAGAAACTTACAGATTGATTTAATTAAATAATATATGGGGTAAAATAAATATTTATATTAGTAATTGATACCTATCTTTATTCATGCACTCCCGTTTTTCTTAAAAAATATAGCTAACAAAACTACACTCAAAGTAGGTGCTATTATCCACCATTTATTTAGGGGACTAACAGATAATTTTTCTTTCTCTATTTTAGCTATGAGCAATTCAACATAGCTTTCTTCTCTCATTATTGGAAGACTAATGCGTATTTAAATAAACATAAACATTACCTAGGATCAAAATCATTCTTGAAAACTGCAATTAATTCTCTTACAGAAAATTTAAAATTCATAGAATCGATTGTCTTAAGGATATAACTGTCATAGTCGATTTTTTCCATTTTGATTAGTTGAAAATGTTCAAAGAAGTCTTCGTTTTCCTTTTAATAAAAAGATTCTTTCTTACTATATTTTTTAAATTTTTTGCTTTGAGTTTCAAAACTTCGTCGATTAAAATGTTGGCAGTTAGATAGTATACAGACAAGGGATGATGTGTAATAAAAAAATCAAATAGCCTATAAACAATAGAACTGTCCATAATGTTGTGAGTATAAAGGGCAACAATCCACGGGAAAACAAAGTCTACTCTTACATCTAGAAAATCATAGACTTCTTTTGAGATATTTTTAATAATCTCAATAACGACATCATTTATTCTTACGAAATCAAATCCTTTGTTTGAGTTATTTTCATTTTTCAACAAATTTTGTTTAAGGTAAAATTCAGAAAATCTCTGAAATACATTGATGCCTGTCTCAAAATTTTTTATGTACAGCATCATGAAATACAAACCGATGTCATGGTAACTTTGATAATAGTGATACTCTCTATTGTTGATAGTCATCATAGTGTTGATGAAGTTCTTCAAAGTTTTTCTTAAAGTGATGCTGAGATTAGGAAATTAAAATATTGGATTAATTCATAAAATATTACTTTGTGTCGTTATATCCTCCTGTCTTGTTGAATATTCTATTAACCTTGCTTCTCTTCACATCAGCTAATATGATGCTGCTGTATTTATTTCCTTCTAATTCTATAAAAAATTATATAATATAAATGCTACTTATGTCAAATGGCTCTTTAATCTTTACAAATTCTTCTTCTGATTCTCTTGTAAAAATGAATTCGTAATTTCTTTTTCCATTTGGCATTTCGATGGATAAAATTTTTCTCCAAAAAACTTTTCTTATCTCATTTGTTAAAAAGCCGCCTCTTGATATTGCTAGTTTTTTCAAGCATTGGAAATCTTCTGTTGTTAGATAATCTGATGTTAGTAAATCTCCTTTGATTTTTTCTAATTCATAAAATTTCGTTTTCCACTCTTCATCCTTCAAATTTTCTTTAAATTTATTCTTCTCAGGGTAGTTTATGATTTCTGATAGTGAATCAGATCCTAATGCACATGTTATATTTAATTCATCAAATGAATCGTCCATTTTATTCGATTATATAATAAGTAAAGTAATTAGAATCAATTGAAATTTAAGAGTGATTATTTTTTTATTTATAACTCTTATACGTTAGAGTTTAATTAAGATTGAATTTTATGTCGAAAAATTTTTAATAAGGAAAATATTGCTTATTAAAAATATTCTTTCTAAAGTTCGTATAATTTTTTATTATGACAAAATATTTTCTTTGTTATATCCAAAGAATATAGTGTAGTTTCTTTAGGATTATCTAAAACTGAATTTGTGATAATTTCGTTGTGAGGTTCAAGAGTAAGTTTATTGGGTACAAAAGTTGGATAATTTATTGTTTCATAGATTGTTTCGTTGCTCTTTTCATTAAAACTATCAATTTGATTGTTATCATCGTATAGATTGCGTCTAAATAAGTGATTGTTGTTAAAATTTGAATTTTCTTGTTCAATTATATTTTCTTCTTCGTTTTCTATTTCGATGAAAATTTTTATACAGCCGCTATCACTATTGTATTCATTCTTCAAAGAGTATTCATCTTCTTTCACTCCTCCTTGTTTAATTGCAGTTAAAACTACCTCACACCTACCTATCTAGCTTAAAGATGAAATTAATAAAATTAGTTTATTTTACTAATTTATTAGTGTGAAATAAATTTATGTGTAATATGTCTTCATTCAAATATAGAAACTTAAAACACTCGTTAAACACAGGGAATTTTCCTTCATTTATTTTCTGCTTAGATATATATAATTTTTCATTTGTAAGATGTGCTGTAAAATAAGGACTCATTGCAGAAAATACACAGACGTCTTTTGTTAATCTGGCATTTATTACCTGGATTTGAATATGCCTATTTTTCTTCATTTTTTAAAAACGATATTATAAAAATAAAATGCTAACAATTTATCTATTTTTAAAATTTGTGATATAAACTCCCTTGATGAATATTATCAGATTAAATAAAAATTTATAATAACTTATTTTATAAAAGGATAGGTAGTTTATTTGTATTAGTTCACAAAAATATTCGAGAACAATAAATAAAAATTTAATTTCTGATTTTTTACTCAACATTTAATACTCATTAGACTTTCTGTAATCTTCTTTTATTTGAAATTATCAAATCTTCAAGTTTTAATTCTTTGATTTTTTCGAGTTCTTCAATTATGATATTTCTAAGAAGACCGTATGATTTCTGATTTACAGGGGTGTACCATTCCCTAACCAGCCTAAAGTCATCACCCCCTCCTGCCAAGAAGTCGTTAGTGGCTACTACATATACTTTTTCTTCATCGATTTCAGTACCGTCATACAGCTTGACAGAGACTAGTTTATTAGGATTTGTACTAACCAGCTGTGACAAACCACTGGTGTGATAAAAAGACTTGCTACCAGATTGAACTAAGGATAACGCTTGCTTCAATTGCAATCCTGTCATTTCTATAGTGACTAAATAGTTATCGAAGGGAAACATGTTGTAGACATCTTCAACAAATATATCTCCTGGAACCCATTCAGATCGCATAGATCCGTCATTAATAATACTTACATCCGCCCCTGCTACCTGTTTGTAAATATCTGAAATTAAATTTCCTAAGGCATTTTCCTCAGTTCTTCCCCTTTTTAATATAGTGTCTGTTGATGTAACTCTTACCTTATAACTTTGTGTTTCTTTCCACCATTTATTAAATAAATCATTTAAACTTTGATCAGCCTTCATGAATTTATTGTGAAAAATGAAATTTCTAAGGGAACCAGCTGAAGCTGCTGAGGTTTTAGTTAAGTAATTACAATTTAAATTGTTTTCAAAAACTTGTCTGCATGTAGGTAGAGGACCCTCTATTTCTATTTTATCCTTAAGGATTTTCTTGGTTTTAGAATCGAATGCAAGATATATGATGTTAGAAAAATAACCGCCATCCTTGCTTTGGACTACAGGAACACCGTTGATCCAGTGGTGAGCAACATCATGAACATGACCAGCTACAACTGCATCTACTACTCCTGGCTCTAAAGATTCTA
>Ga0169931_10010779_pt1 | contig 12982 bp, 15 predicted proteins | sample Kivu_15m_20L_FD_129675 | JGI IMG/M metagenome (GOLD analysis project Ga0169931, IMG submission 129675) | Freshwater microbial communities from Lake Kivu, Western Province, Rwanda to study Microbial Dark Matter (Phase II) - Kivu_15m_20L... | ecosystem: Environmental > Aquatic > Freshwater > Lake...
AAATTCATCGAATTTAAATCATTTATGTCTTTTATTATTTTTCCTTGTGGTTGGGGTTGCTGTTCAATTTTTTTATCATTTAAGTTGTTTCGAGGTTTCGATATAGGCATTTGAACTTCGTTGTTTGGTAGCTTCTTTTTCACTTTGTTCTTATTTTGTTCCTCTGAAGGTTTTAAGGGTTCTTCATCGAAGTAGGAATGGTATTTATTCGAATTTTCCATTTAAATATATAATATTTTTTCCAAATTAAATTTAAGTCTGTCAATAAATATATACAAATTTAATTTACTGTTTACATAAAAAGTTATTTTTACAATGTTAAAATATTTTCTCATAAATTATATTTAATTTCTATTTAAAATTGTTATCAGTTTAATTTAATTTAGGGCGATTTCTATATTCAATACCCATTTTATTTATTCATCTGGGCTAATCATTTTTTCTGGTTTAACATATTCTTTGAATTTTTCTTCTGTTAATAATTCTAATTTAAGTGCAGCCTCTAATAAATTTAAATTATGTTTATGAGCATATTTTGCCATTTTAGCAGCATTATCATATCCAATATAAGGATTTAAAGCGGTAACCAACATCAACGATTTTTTCATCAATTCGCTTATCTTTTCATTGTCGGGCTTAAGATTTTGGAGTAAATTTAGATTGAAATTGTTAACTGCATTCGAAAGAACATACATAGAATTCAGACAATTAGCAACAATTAGTGGTTTGAATACGTTCAATTCAAAATGCCCTTGCATGTCTATAATATATTAATATGAAAATTTACTTCCAATAGTTGCTGCGGTGTGATTTCCCATAGTTTGTATACAGGCCATTAATAATTCTTCACAAGGTGAAATATCTTCGACGTTTAACTCCTTTAAATCAGTTGAAAGTAATTTTATGTCATGCGCTATTTTATATAGTGAACTAGCAAGGGAGTTAAGTGTTCCCGAAAAAGCATTAAGAGCATCATGAGTGGCAAGTGCCTCGAATTTATTTGGGGCAGTTTCAAATGGTAATTTTGTTTCGCTGGAAATTTCCTTAGCGATGGCAGAGTCGAATCCTTTTTTAGTATTTAAGCCCGTTCCGACTGCAGTTCCTCCTTGAGCCAATTGAGAAATATATTTAATACTGGATTTTAATCTGTCAATATGGTTTTTGATTTGTACCAAATATCCTGAAAATTCCTGGCCTAATGTAAGAGGAGTTGCATCTTGAGTGTGAGTTCTTCCAATTTTTATAATATTTGCGAAATCCTTGACTTTTTTATCCAGGTTAGTTTCTAAATTATCTAAAGCTGGAAGGAGATATTTATGCAAGTCAATCATTACTGCAACATGCATGGCAGTAGGGAAGGTATCGTTTGAGGATTGTGATTTGTTAACGTGATCATTAGGGTGTACTTTTGATTTTTCTCCTCTTTTTCCTCCCATCAATTCAACAGCTCTGTTTGAAATAACTTCGTTTATGTTCATGTTAGTCTGAGTTCCTGATCCGGTTTGAAATATGACAAGTGGGAAATTGTCATCGAGTTTCCCTTCGATTATTTCGTTTGAAGCATTGATAATTGCATTACCGATATCTTCTTTCATACCGTATGTCATGTTGACCTTTGCTGCACATTTTTTTATAATAGCCATCGATTTCACAACTGAAATTGGCATTTTGTCTTCCCTAGTTCCAATATCAAAGTTTTGTAGTGATCTTTGTGTCTGAGCAGCCCAATATTTATCTGAGGGTACATTAATGGGACCGAAAGTGTCATATTCTACTCTAAAGTTCGATGTAGGTTTATTATCCGTAAATTTTCTGAAGTTTTGGGAGTAAATAATTCTGCTTGTTCTTACACAGGATCTAAACATCTTGAATAATAATTTTTTATTTATTTATTTAATTTAATTAAAATAAAAATAAAAGTAAATATAAAATTATAATAATTATCATTCTGATCTATCCTAGAGATAATAACTCCTTTTCAAGATTTTCTTATATCGAATATGTTTTAAATAATCAGATTATTAAAAAAATTTCACTAGAATATATATCAATGATTTACAATCTAACTTCTTAGCTATACAGGAAATTAATAAAATAATTTTTTAATTAGTAAATTAATTTAAAATAATATAAATGAAAAAGGAGTACAAAGAAGATCTGCCGATAGAAAAATTACAATTCATAAACAAACTATTTAAAAAATACGATAAAACATGCATCCCTTACCAACTCTGTGAAAAATGCATGAAACCGAAGAATTTACTCATATGCGAAGTATGCAGAAATTATTTTCATGCTGAGGTAAAATTTTTAATATAAATAAAATCTATTTATAAACAAACTTTAGTGTTTAGGTATAAAGCAAATTCCAATAAATTTTACATGCCCGGAATGTGAGAAATTTTCAAAATCAGATGATATAAAAATAATAACAAGTATTCAAGACATCGAATATATTAACGAAACAAGGATGAACATCACACAACATGAAGTAGATAGTAATGAATATCGTGTTAGGAAAAAAGGTTCCTCGGCAAGAAAACCTAGAAGAGACATGATCACCGATCTAACTACTGCTGCAATACAAATCAGCAGTGGGCCTAGTTCACAGAGAACAAAAGAAAATTCAAACGAACAGGACGTGAATAAGAAAGTAATAAAGCCAAGGAAGAAGAGAATTAATAATTTCGATGACACAATACATTTCACAAAATTTGAAAAAAAATCTTTGCTTGAGTTTGAAAATTCTGACATTCATTATAAACGAAGAAAAATCAAAATTGGAGAAAATCACAACATCGACATGGAAGAATACTATGACAGAATCGAAAATTTGATAAACTTTGAAGAAGAAGAATATGAAAGAAAAGACATGAAAAAAGTTTGGAGTATTAAAGATAATCCACTAGAAGAAAATGAATTGAATGACTATTTACTAAAGGCCAGAATTTTTTGGAACTATAGAAACCTTAATGTCGAAAACGAATTAAGTGCTGATTTTTTTGATGATTTAAATATTTTCTTGAATGAAAACAAAACTTTTTTAAGTAATAAAGGACAATTGATACAAAATAAAATTGTTTCATTGAAAAAATTCTTGAAGAATGGAATAAATTTTAATTGTCATTTTGACGAAATGGCTTTGAAAATTTTACATATATGTAAATATAAGCCAAAAATTGCATTGATGTTTTTATATAAGCAAATTAATCCTTTTATTGAGGGTAAGTTTTATATTTCATTAATTTAATTAACTCATAGAAGTCGAAGAAGGATTTAAGAAGGATGTCGTATTTTTTCAAAAGGAAATTATGTCGATGCTTTCATCAGATGATGATAATTAATTATTGTAAAACTATTAAAAGCTGTAATAATTTATTTAATTTAAATCTTTTAAATATACCTGTATTTTAACTAAATTGTATGTTTATAAAATTAATTCTTTGTGAAATATATTCTAATTAACTAATAGATAAATATTTAATTTCATGTCAAGATCTATTTTAGAAATTTAATTACCTATAAATTTATAAACAAAATAAAAAATAATTACACTTATAATAAATTAAATTTTTATTAAAATAATAATAAAAAATGAAGAGTCTTTTAGGGCTAATAATTCTGTTAGCGTCAATTTACACAATTATCACAATTCAAATTAAAAATAATTTCAAAACAAATACCAAGACCAAAACTTTAACTTGTAAGCTTTAAAACCGAATTTTTCCTATTTTAATATATATAGTTTACAATCTGGTAATGAATCACAAAGGACATCACACTCATAGAGCAAAAGAAGATTCTAAACCTGAAAATAAGAAAAATGCGGCACCACCTGCAAACAAAAAGACAAATGCGGCACCGCCAGCTAACAATAAAAAAAACGCAGCAGCTCCTCCTAACAATAAAAACGCTAATAATAATAAGGAAACTGCTACAAATGTTGTAGGATCTCTCCAGTCAAAGGATGTCATAGTAGAAACCCCCCCTTATAAAATAACAAGATGTGATCAAGTAGTAATGTTCAACGCTCAAACATTAGCAGATGAAGAAGATTATTTAAGTCGAAAGGACGCATTTTTCACAATTAGTGCTTATTTAATTAATATGTTTGAATCTAAGGACAGCAATAAATTACTCGAATCTGTAGGAATTGCCCAAATAACCGAGGTCCCTGGAGTTCTTCAAGGAACCAAAACATGTTTAATGTTTATGGACAGTGTAAGTGTCAGAAATATCGTTATGTGTTTCAAAACTGAAGATGAAATGAATCAGATTCATGAAGCTTATAAAGAAATCATGAAATGCAGAGTAGGAGGAAAAGTTGATGACTTTGATCCTAGCATCGTTAATGAAATTCTTAATGCAGGATGTAAAGGGATTACTTCCCCTGAAGGAGCTGAATATGATTTTGCAAGTATCAGAGCACAGTTAATTAAGGAGTTGTCTACTAAAGAAGGAGTATAATTTCTATTTTTATAAACTATTAGTTGGTTGTTACAGAAGAATCTATAAAAAAAGACATTACCAGAACAATTACTGATAACAGAACAGGAATCACTAGAACTGTTGTTCCGAAAGTCCCAGGAACTTAAAAAATAAAATAGTATCTCAATTCTTATAAGAATACAAATAAATGTTTAAAAATTGAAAAAGTAATAAAGTCATTATAAATGTATTAAATTTAATATTATTTATTTAATATTAATTTTCAAAGTCGGCATCAGTTTATAATTATACTTCTTTTCATCATATTCATGTTTGATATTACACTATTTTATTAGTCGGATTTTTTTGAACTGCACTATATTTATTTAGAAACTCTAATTGAACATCTAGTATTGCATTTAAAAATTCCTCTGACTGATTCATTAAAAGATTCTTGAACTCATTTCCATGTGCCTCGTTCATATTTTTGAAAGTATGGAACATAAGTAATTTCTGCTCGTCAGTAAGATTTTTTAACAAATCAGAAAATTTCATTTCATTATTGTCGCTTTCTTTAATATATGTAATGTCCTTGCTCGCTTTTACCATTTCTTCAGTTATAAACAAACCAGTTTTATCATTTTCTGCTGTGTTAACTCGAAGTTGCCTTCCGTTATAATCTATCGTCTTTAAATTTCTAAGTGCACTCGCTGCGATTTCTGGGTTCTTGTATTCACAGAATCCATACCCTTTCGATTTGCCTGTTACGTCGTCATTTACTATTCTGAAATTGTTGATGGGCCCAACCATCGAAAGAGTTTCTTGTAAACTTTGTATATCATAATTGTACGGTATGTTACCTACAAATATACTTTTAGACGTCGGAAAATTTTCCATTTTGTGAAATTTTATAAATTATATATAACAATAATTAATTAAAATACTCATGAATTCCCTGCCACCACCAATTTCCTCTAAAGACGGCCAAAAATCGAAAGAAGAGTTTTATAATCTGGTTGATAAATATGTCGATCACTATAATTGTAATCAAATTGAATCTTCTTTATATACTTGTTTTAATGAGCTTGATAAGAAAATATTTTTCAAGAAGAGAAAATATCAAAAGTGTTTGAAAATTCAGAAGGAATTTCAGCATTGTCTTATTTACTCGAATGAAAATAAATTTGCTAAGAGGGAGGCCTACAACACGATGAATTCAAAAAACGAAATATACGAAAAATATAGCGAAGCTAAGTTAGAAAATAAAAAGGATGCATACGAATTCGTAAGCGGAAAGAAAACAGAAGAGGATATTTTAAATAAAGAAAATAAAAATGCGAAGAAAAATTTAATAGAATTATAAGTTAATTTATGTAATTTAAAATATTAGATGATAAATTAAAGCTTCAAAATAATTTTCTACTTTTTGTTAAAACTTTCTAATTCAGGCTGATATTTCCAGTTATTCAAATCCATTACTTTTAAATTATAAAGACAATCGAAAATGAAAGAATCATTTAATAATTTTACATGTCCTGGGAAGTATTCATTATTGTTAATTTTATTTATTATGCAAATATCAGCAAGGCGTATGCTATTTTCTGGTTCATCGACGCCTAATTTTTTAAGAATCGATAAGTAGGCATCTTTTTTGAGAATTTCCTTCTCGTATAATGAAGGATGTAAGAATATCCTAAATTTTTCTGTTTTAAAAGGTAATTCGGATAATTCAGAATTGATAAATTTTATTTCGTCCTTAGAAAAGGTAAAATCTGAAATATTATCCTTATAACAAGTTTGTTTTAAACTTTCTGAGAAATAGTTGATGTATATGATGGGTTTTTTATGTATCAATGCGTAGATTAATCGTAAATCGTTTTTATTCGTATTTTCTTTAATAACAACACATTCAGATTGATTAATATTTTCTAATTTTTCCCCGATGTATTTGTATTTCGCTAATTGAGTAATTATGCTATTAATTTTGAATTTATTTTCTTCACCTATTGCAATTGAGCTTAATAAAACCTCCTTATCCTTAATTGAATTCACATTAGGAGATTTCGAAATATTATCATTATCCTCTGAAATCTTTTCAGTTTCTAAAAGAGTCTTGCTAACACTTACCGAATTATTATGTTTACTAGTTGTAATCGGTTTAAAGAAATTTGTAATCTTTTTTGATTGCGCTACTTCTTTTGCTATTGACTCCTTTGAATTTTGATCTACTTCAGTTTCATCCTTAATTTCTCTTTTATTGTTTTCATTGTCATTTTTTAAATTCTTTTCAAACGTACTAGTTTTGAGTATTCCTTTTAAATCAACAATTTTTCTATTTTTCTCAATATTGATTGAATGATTTAATTTCTTCTTGTTACTGGATTCTACATTAGTAAGCGACTCTGATTTATCAGGAGATTTACTGAATTCTTCGTACTTTCTTTTTTTATTCTTTTGAAGCGAATGTGACTGTATCGAGTTTTCTAATAACAAATCTGTAAATGTTTTCTTTATAAAATAATTTTCCATGTCTAAAGGTTCTTGTTTCAGAATAGATTCATGTACCCACAATGGATTCAGAACATTTATTTTATTATTAATGGCATATTCTATTGTTTTATTTTTTCCATCTTTAAATATGATGCAAGTCAAATTTTTCCCAAGCTTTTTTACGACCTAATTTGGAAATTTTTGTTAAATTAGAAATTTACATTTGCTCCATGATATTTTAATATTTCATCCAATATGTCACTTTGATCTATGTTATTATTGTATATTTCAACATATATAAACATTTTTTCAAAAATGTTTTTCGTGCTTACTTCAGAGGACAATAGATTATTAATTTCTTTTGTATTTGTTGGATTATTTTCGTTTATCATTTTTAAATATTCTTATTTAAATTTAAATTATTCTAAGAGTTTTATATTGTTTAATTTTTATTTTTAATAAAATTTTCATCAAATACTATCCAATCGAAATTCCAATGTTGTGGTAGACCATAATGAGGTTCTTGAGACCAGTCTTTCCAATCGAATGCTGGAGCATTTCCTTGGCGTGAGGGCCCCGATATAGCATGAACCTTCCCACTTTTTACTAAATTAATGTTAACTATCTTCGAATCAATTCCACCAGCAGGTCTTTTTAATTCTCTACTAATAGATAGATCATATCTTGGTGATACAGTATTCATAAAATTTGATTCCATAATGTCCCTATTATTTTGCATTAGATTTTTAAGATCTTCAACACATTTTACTTGACCTATCTTAAATTGAATTAACTTGGCCCGAGGATTTTCATCATATGAATATGTTTTACCATATAATCTTGTCATCTCTAAATAACCTGCTTTTGAAGAAATTTTCTCAAAAAAGGGTCTGTTATAACTAGCCCAAAAACCATTTTCCCATAGATATTCTGTCATATCTCTAACTTCGATATACCCGGGTACCTGTTCCAAAACGAAAAATATTTCTTTATAATCATTAGGTATATTATGTTTATTTCTAATTTTTTCTTTAAATTGGAAATTTCTAAGATAAGCTGTAGAAAATTCTTCTGTTTGTGGAGGATAATTGAAAAACGAATCATATTCAGAAAAAGTTTTTTCAGTAAAGAAACTATTTTTATTTCCTTGAGTATACTTTGCTTGTGATTCATTTATATGAAAAGTTGAAAAGTCCAATATCATCCACTGTGAGTTATATGTGCCGCTATTGTTTTTCTTAAAACATTCTATCCATTCCCTAGCAGAATCTGCAAGTCTATTCGAAACAGATATTCTTATGTAGTTAGGCACGTACCCATTAGGTTCAAGAACATCTTTCTCATATATTGTCTGATCAATCATTTCTAGAGTAGTTTCTAAAATAACTAGTTTATTGTTTAAAACATAAAAATCATCAGTGGAAGTTAAGGTTCCTGCATAAGAAGAAAACATAATTTTTGACTGCTTTCTATTATCTCCGTAGATAGTAAATGAGAAGTTGTATATTTTAAATATCCTATGCATTTCAGAATATGAATCCCAAGTTGTATGACCAATTAAAATATCTTTAATAGAATTATCATTTTCGTCCTTTAATAATTTTATGACAGCTGAACAATGAGATTTAAGCATAAATTTATTCCAGACCTTTTCTGGATCGCTTGTACCATAATAAAATTCTAAATATTCTTTAGAAAACTTTTGGAAGTTTTTTGGAGATTTTGATTCGCTGTTCTGTTCTTTAAAACTGAACTCATACCCGTTACTTTTTGTTTTCTTTTGATATTTAAATACATTGATTAATTCAGGTACTTCTCCATCTGCATTGAGGAAATATAATTGAGCAAGGTTCATTTGATCATTCTTCATGATTGAATTATAACCAGATAGCAATCCATCTGTTTGTGCCTGAATCATAGCTACGGAAATCCAATATTTCAAATCGTCCTCTTTTAGTTCAACCAGTTTATTTTTGTTCGTTTTAAGTCGAATAAATTCCTCCACTTTTTTATAAAATTCGAATACATCTTTCAGATATTCCATTTCGGATGAATGGATGCCTACTAGATTTCTATAAAAATCCCATATTTCTTGAGCACATAATTTTCCTTCTAAGAGACCTGCAGCCCAAGATTGTACTTCGGGAGTTGTATTATCAAAAGTTTCAATGTATAATCTAGACCATCCTATATTTTTCAAAGATTTTGTGTATATTGCACGCGCAATCAACTTTTTACCCGTCAGTGTTTGCATTTCTTCGTTATCAATGTAACCATTTGAATAAATCAATTCTTCTTTATCAGATATCAGAACTGATCCTGTTAGTACATCAATATGTAGCTCCGATGGGAAATTTTGATTGTAGTTTGTACCTAGAACTTCATCAGCATTTACAGCTTCTTCGTCTAAAATATTTTGTTTTTTATATTTATGTTTTGATTCTAAATTGCTTGTAATTTTTAAAAGTCTTGTATTTGCCATGTTTTTCGCATAATTTCTCATTGTTGTTTCCATTCTGTTTTTGTTGTGGGTACTAAACTTGTGAAATGTGTATTTTGATTCAAATATAGAGAAAAGGAACGAAAGAAGCACGATTGTTATATGTATTTTTAAATAATTGTTAATCAATTTAAAAAAACATCATTTATCAATTATATTTTTCATTTATTTTTGATTAAAATGATAAAATCAATTTATAAATTTTACATAACACAATATAAAATATTGGTAAATAGATAAAATAATTTCTATGAAAATGTTAATGTTTTAATTAAACGAATCTTAAAACAAAATATTGAATTAAAATGTAAGTAATTAATGGAATTATTTTAAAAATTGAAAAACGTAATCATCCACATCCGCCACCGTAACCTCCGCCTCGGCATCCTTTCACTTCTTCAAGACGATCAGTTACGTTTTCATTATTATTATTATCAGGTAATAATAAATTAGGAAGATTGTCGGCAACAAGATGAATCTTCCCAATTTCAGTTTGGGATTTTTCAGCTTCTTTCGATTGAGTCGAGTTTCTACATCTTTGCATTATAGTGTAGTGATTATAACATTTAAATACTTGCTTAAATCTAATGCTATCTTCAGGCCAAGCTCTAATGTCTATGGTTTTGAAAATTTTCTTCATGCTTTCTATCGTCTCATTGTATAAATTTTTGAAATACATATGATCTTCCAGTGATCCATCAGCAGGATTATGAGAAAGAAATTTTTTACCAAATAATTTTTGAGAGAAATCCAAATAATTTTTCGTATTTAATTGATGATAGTGCCATATTAAATCTACTTCTTCGGATGGACATTTATTTGATTTTGTGTGATATAATACAAATAAAAACTTTGTATATTCATTTAAGAGTTTTGTTGCAAAATTAGAATCAAGATAATAATCTCTTGCTAGATTTGCTAAAAAGTGAGTTCCAAAATTAATATCTTTTAAGATCTCAATTTTATCTTTTGCATATTCCTTGTCTTTTACATCCAAAGAAATTTCAGCTTCAAATTTTAAGTCGTCTAAATTGGTTGAAAGAGATGAATTAATAAGATTAATTATATTATTTGAATAATTCTGTAATTTATTCAAATCTGATTAGAAATTTTTTTTATTGAATGTATCATTAACATTATCATAATGTTCATCATATATTTGTACTAATTTCTCTATTGAAGATCCCCCTTCTTCTAAATAGAAATTGATGGTATTTTTTAAATATGCTGATTGGAAATCGAATAAATCATTTAATTCTTTTTCTGGTAAACTGGATAATGAAAAAATAATCTTTTTATTGAAATCAAAAGATTTTCCTAAAATTTCCATTTTTTGCGAAAGCCAAATTGATTTTGGAGGTAAAAATTCTATAAAGTCATTGTGACCATCAGAGACTATTTTGCAGAATTCTGAATATTTTTCTGTATAGAGCACATGAGTTCTCTATACTTGAAGAATTTCATAAGGAACTATTAAATAGCTGTTTATATCTGGAGAAGGTTTAGGCACATTTACTGGAAGTAATTCTAAAGGATTGAACAACCAACCAATATAATTCATATAACATGAATATAATTCAATCCATTTATTGGCAACTGTCAAACTAACTTCATTTTCTTTACAAATTTTTTTTGCAAAACAATCTGTCACTCCAGTATCCCAAGTATATCTGTATAATTTTATCGCTAATTTAGTCCTATAATTTTTTAGATCATTGTTAATTTTTTTAAGTTGAGATTCACAACAACCCATTTCGTTTTATTTAAAATAATTATGTTTTTATGATTTATTTTCATAATAAAAAACTTATCAATAGACACAATAAAGAATATCAGGATTAATTACCATAACATACTAAATGAAAATTGATATTAGTTTATTTTATATAAATCAGGGTAGTTAGTGTTTATATACTAAATATAAATGACTTAAAATAAAAATTGAGTATCTTAAATTTTAATGAAGATTATATAAATATTGTTTTTGCAATATTTCAATAAGTAATAAATATTAAAATATTAAATATCATATTTCATAGATGGAGTTTTTAAGATCAAACACTACTAATCTTATAATCGTTTCTACTTCCTTAGCATTGATTATCCTTAGGAGATGGTTTAACGGGCCGAAAACTAAGCAATCTCATGATGGAGTTAAAAACAAATATATTGTAATTACTGGAGCAAGCGACGGCATAGGAAAAGAAACTGCCTTAACTTTGCTAAGAGATGGTGCTCATGTAATTTTCGCATGCAGAGATGAAAAGAAAACAATGAATGTTATAAATAGTATTTTTAATGATTCTGAAAAACGAAGAGCAGATTTCCTTCATTTGAATTTGGCAAGCTTCGAATCAGTGAAAAATTTTGTAGAAAATTACAGTAAGAAATATTCAAAATTGGATATTCTTATAAATAACGCGGGAGCCATTTTTAGCAATTTTACAGAATCATCCGATGGAATCGAGAAAACTCTTCATACAAATACCTTAGGTCCCATTATATTGACTCAAAGTCTGCTCCCTCTAATTAATAAAAGCGGAGGAAGAGTAATAAATGTATCTTCGAAGGCTTATCAAAGATGCCTATTTCCAGCTGATTATTACACATCAATTAAATCAGGATCAGCTGATGCATTGAAGAACAAATATTCTTTCATGGATGTTTATGGAATGAGCAAATTGGGAAATATTTACTACACCCAATACTTGAATGATTACTGTAAGAAGAACAACTTTGACAAAGTAAAAACTGCTAGTCTACACCCTGGTGTTATAGGAACTGAGCTGTTTAGAGACATGAAATCAAAAATTTTCAAAGCAATTTTATATCTATTGTTTCCTCTGTTTATATTTATGTCTAAAAATGTAAAAATGGGTGCTCAAACTACCTTACATTTGTGCTATTTGAAGGATGAAGATTTTCTCAGTGGAGAATTTTATTCTGACTGTGCTCCTCTCAAATTAATGAAACATGGACTCGATGAAACTAGGAGAAGAAATTTTATACAAATGTGTGAAATTTTGATAAATACTCATGGTAAAAAATCTGATATTAGTTTAGAACTTTAAATTTTAAATATATACAATAAAAATCATTAATTAGTTAGAAAAACCAAATTATTCTTATTTTATATTTTTATATAAGGAAGATTAATAAGTGATTATCTTATTTACGTTGAATTTTTCATCAGTTCTACATTGATGTAAAATATTTTGAAAATATACTATTTTTTTTCAGGTTATAAATAAAAAACAATAAAATAATAATTTTATCCTTAATTAAGCACTTTGGAAAACAATTATATTCTGAATTATCAAGAGAAAAATTTCATTGTTTACAATATCTTCAAAGGGAGAAATCCATTACAAAATTCAAAATTAATATGGAAATACAACTACATTTATTGAATATATAAAAGAGCTTATGGAGTTTTTAAAAAGAAAATATCAAATAAATTAAAATTAGAAAATTAAAAATATTGTTTTAATTTTAGACAACAATACTGCTCATACATAAAGATTAAAGAAATTTTTTAAAAGAAACTGAATTATGGGGATTGGG
>Ga0169931_10010780_pt1 | contig 12982 bp, 10 predicted proteins | sample Kivu_15m_20L_FD_129675 | JGI IMG/M metagenome (GOLD analysis project Ga0169931, IMG submission 129675) | Freshwater microbial communities from Lake Kivu, Western Province, Rwanda to study Microbial Dark Matter (Phase II) - Kivu_15m_20L... | ecosystem: Environmental > Aquatic > Freshwater > Lake...
CGTTTTACAACGGCGTGGATGATCCATTTGAGATAATTTCAGACATGAATCGGCGTGGAGTATTGCCGAACATAGAGACATACAATAATTTGCTACAAATTTGCTTAGTCAATCATAATGAAGAAGCGGTAGAATCTTTAAAATACGAAATATTTGACTACATGGGACCGTTCACTCCTAATGTAACGACTTTAAATGTCCTTATTAAAGGACTTGGATTGAAGTACTCAAATATTTTAAATAGAAAGAAAATAGAATTGTCAGAAGAAAAAGCAAATGTTTTAAAAATATTCGATGAAGAATTAACCGAACTTATTCATAGTATGGAGAAGAAAAATATTTTTATGGATGTAAATTGTCAAAATTCGATTTTAGAGAATTTATTCCTTTTGCGTAGATTTAATGATGCATGGTGCCAATATTTTAATATGAAGAAATTATTCTCTCCAAGTGAAGTTACCTATAATATCTTGCTCAAAGGGATTATAGAAAGATCACAGGAATCAGATTGTGAAATGAACGAATATTTCTTTCATTTCTCCAAAATATGTGAAATCATTGAGCTAGATAAATCTGAATGTGAAACTTCCATACTTAATTCCATTCACTTTAAATGGCTAATAGAGTCTTGCTTAAAGTTTAACTACTTTGAAAAAGCCGAAAAATTTTTTGCACAAAGAAAAGAAAAATGTTTTGAGATTTCTGGGGAAACTTACGAAATATTGATAAAATTTTATGGAGCTACCTTGGACCTTAAGAAGGCCTTTGATACTTTTGAAGAATACAAATCGAAAAAATTAAAAATCTCCAATGAATTTCCTTGTCTTGAAATATATAGCACTCTAATCAACACTTGTATATTGTGTGGTAATATACCCAAAGCAGAGAATGTCATAGAAGAAATGACAGTAAATCGAATAGAAAAGAATTTGACTATTTATAGAACTATGATGATTGGTTACAGAACAGCCAAATTATACGATAGAGCAATTGAGTTATACGATTACTTAATGGAAACTAGGCATAATCAGATAATTTATGATATAGAATTTTTTAACCCAGTTTTGGATTGTTGTGTAGAAGCTAACAAGATTAATAAAATGATCGAAATACATAAATCAATCAGTGAAGGAGAATTTGAATACGTAAATATAGATATATATACATGCATCATATTGATTAAAGGCTACGCGATCGCAAATTGCTTTGAAAAAGTTAAAGAGATTTATTCATATCTTTCTACTATTGAAAATCTGGAATTAGGCGAGTTACTATATAACCTAATCCTTCAATGTTATGCAGAAAACGGCGACGATGAAGATCTTAAACAATTGATCCCAGATATAAAAAAAAAACAAATAAAAATAAACTCCAATTCCTTTGATGCCCTAATCAAATACAACTGTAATAAAAGAAATTTCAATAAAGCTTTTGATTTATTTGATGAAAGCGTAAAATTCGGTAACAAACCTAAAGAGAACATATATCATTTGCTTATAAAACTTCAAATAGATTCAAGACTTATAGACAGAGCCATTACTCTTTTCAGAAATATGGCAATCAACAATATAAAAGCAGGTGCTGCTTTGTATAATTTAGTTATAGAAACTTGTTACAGCAGTTATCATCATAAGGCAGCCGGAGAATTCACTACAAATGCAACTAGAGCTAAGATAAAACTAGATCCAGGCCTGTATGAGAAATTAATCAGTTGTATAAAAACAGACAACGAGGAGTTTAAGATTGCTGAGAAGTATAAAATTATTCAAGAATTTTTGGCATGTTTAGAAGAGTCAAAAATTCAAGTAAATAAAGCCATAACAATTGAGCTTAATGATTTTATTTCTTTATATGAGAGAAAATATATTAATAGAAGAAACCAGAAAAAAAGGAATGATTATTTAAAGTTTTACAACGATACACCTTCTATATACGATGAAGAAATCTCTATTTATGATCAGTCATATATTTCTGAAGTTCCCAATAAAAATAATCAGAGTTACAATTATGCCTACGATATTAATAATTTTTACAACTATCAAATTAGTAGTAATTACAGCGCAGGGTTAGCTAAAAATTTTCCAATAAAATGCAGCTACTCTCCAGAATTTGAAGAGGAAAAATCAATATATTCTTAATAAATGCAGCTAGAGTGAAATTGTTTAAGTTTTAATATATAGTTATTTTTATTATATATACTTATATAAAATTTTAAATTATTTAAATTTTGTTTTATTATTTGTTCGAAGAGATGACAAAAATCGTCGTAGGAACTTCTATCCTAATTGTTAACTACAAATTTAAACTCTGCGTATTTAACAATCCAACAGAAATTTAATTAATTTAATTAAAGAACCTTGCGGTGTTTAGTAATTTTTTCTTTTTTTATTGGAGCAAGAGTTAAATTATACGTTCTATAAATAAATTTCGTATACCCCCCACTCTTGCATATACAGACAGGTCGGATATACCGACATATTCAAAATTTGGAAATTTTTTCTTGAATTTAAAAAAAAACACTGTAATATATACCGAAATATGAAAAATTTTGAAAAAATTGAGAGCAATGAAATGTCAGTATATGCAAGAGTAGGGGTATACATAATTCTTCTGTACTAATTAGGATCTATTTTTTTACAAGAATTTTTTTTCATTTTCACTTAATTAATATAAATTCGAAAAATTCAAATTTAATAAATTGAATTCATATTTTAAACACTTCTACAATCAAAGATTTGAGATCGCATTTAATATGATATTAATTATTACATTATTCTTTTTTATTTGATACCGATGGTCACAATGATCACTTAAATTTAACAACTAATTAAAAAATATTTATTAATTTTTATGAGTATTTTATTTTCCAAGATTTAATTTAATTATTTATTTTTTTAATATAATAGCTTTAAATAAATTTTGTAATAAAAATGACCAAAGATTCAGAAAAAAGCCATATCAAGAAATACTGGGTGTTCTATCTTTTCATCCTTTTAGAGGCAGTCTTGATTATTCTTTACAGTCAATTCACTCATTTTGGATCAGACGACGGACCAAGATTCGGACCTTCTGATGCAGAGGTTGATGCGCATGTCCAACAGAAATATCCGTTGTTCGCTGACATTAACGTCATGATTTTCGTCGGTTTCGGATTATTGTTGACCGTTGCTAAAGGATTCGGCTGGTCTGCAGTTGGAATTAACTTCTTCTTAGCCGCATGGACAATTCAATGGTCAATTCTCTGCTTAGGATTCTGGAGAGCAGCCTTCACTGATACATGGTGGGAAAGAATTCATTTGTCAATAACTGAATTCATCGAAGCAGAGTACAATGCATGGTCTGTTATCATCGCATTCGGAGCTGTCTATGGAAGATTAAACTTCGCTCAATACCTAATTATGGCTACCTTCCAAACCTTCTTCTGGGCTCTCTCATGGAGAATCACTGGTTTAAGCTTCCTTGCTAAGGATCTAGGAGGATCAATGAACGTACATGCTTTCGGTGCTTTCTACGGATTGACCATCTCCGCAATTGCTGGAAGAAGAGAGGCTGAAAAAAAGACAACCTACAACTCAAATTTATTCGCAATTATCGGAACTTTATTCTTATGGGTCTACTTCCCTTCTTTCAATTCTGGACTTACTCAAGGAACTGGACATCTCAGAGCAATCATAAATACTATTCTCGCTCTAACTGGATCTTGTGTGATGACCGTCCTTTTCACTCCTTTCTTAAAGAACGGAAAATTACACTTTGAATATCTACTCAACGCTACCCTTGCTGGAGGAGTCCTCATCGCTTCAAGTGCTGATCTTATCATTTTCCCATGGCTTTCTTTCTTCCTCGGATGCTGCGCTGGAGTTATCTCAGTCTTAGGATATCATGTTATTGTTCCTTTCTTCAACAAAACCTTGAAAATTAGAGACTCCGCCGGTGTTTTCTCTCTTCACGGATTAACCGGAGTTATTGGAGGTTTAGTTTCTGCTGCTATTGCTGGAAGTGTTGATTTAGTTAATTACGGAGACAGTCTCTATTCTCTTTTACCTGCTTTGGGTGCTGGAAGAGGAAGAAACATTCAAGGAGGATATCAACTTGCAACAGTCGCTTTGGTTATTGGCCTCCCAATCGTTGTTGGAATTGTTGTAGGTTTCTTACTTAAATGCTTCAGCGATCTTAACACTCCCTTTGATGACGAGGAATTTTGGGCCGTTAGCCATGACGAAGTAGCTGAGTACAAAAAAACTGACGTAATCCAACACCAATTAGTTGAAATCAAACCAACCGAGGCACATATTTAAAAAGTAAAGTAGCTAAGTTATATTGGATTAAACTAGTATAGAGATTATTTAATATTAAAGAAATTTTATATTTTCACATTATGAAAACGTACTGAGTTAAATATTTTTTATTTATATGGTATATAAATTTTAATAATGTAATGTTATACAATGACAAAAAAATTTTGACTTTGATGATGATTATGAAGAAAACTAATCCAAATTCTTATCCGAAAGTTCTTCTTGGAATGAAGAAAAAAGGATTCGGAGAAGGCAAATGGAACGGATTTGGAGGGAAAGTTGAGAAAAATTAAGGAATTTATGAAGCAGCAGTTAGGGAAGTTAAAGAAGAATGCGGATTGGAAATTTTAAGAGCGAAGTTTGTGGGTTTAATAACATTCGAATATGAAATTGCTAAAAAAGTCCCAATGCATGTGCACATCTTCAAATCTGAGGAATTCGCAGGAGATCCAATAGAAACAGCTGAAATGATTCCTCAGTGGTTTGATATACACAAAATTCCATACGAGAAAATGTGGAAAGATGATGAGTATTGGTACCCCTTCTTATTTGCAGATAAATATTTCTATGGAAAATTTAATTTTAGCGATTACGAAAATATTCAATCATACAAGTTAAAAACAATGGAGGAGACCGAATTAATCGAAATTCAGAAGAAGGTAGCAAATCATGATCTATAAATTCTGTTTATGCTTGAATATAATTTGAATTTATCTTAATATATTAAATAATACCTAAATTATAAAATATTTAATATTATTTTATTTAAGCTGATTTTTCATTTCTCTAATTTTTGTTTTATGTTTATTTATTTCTGTCTCAACTCCTTTTAATTTTTGTTCTAGTGTCTGTTGCTTTTGAATCATTGTTAAAGATTTTGATTTATCGGGAATTTTAAATAGATCGTTTTCAACTCGATTTTTTTCATTCATCAACTCTGAAATTTTTTGTTGGAGTTTATTGATTTCAGTGTTGATTTCTTGATTAGCGTCATTTTTTATTTTGGATTGCTTCACGGAAATTTTCGTTGACTGAAGAGTGTCCATGGTTTCATTACTATAGGAGCTTTCATCTAATTTTTGTGTTGCTCCGTTTATCTAATAATAAAATTAAAATTATTTTACTTTTTCTAGCCTACTATCGACACTGCTTGAAGTTGCTCTACTCGTGTTAAGTTGCTGTTGCTTTTTCGTAAAATGTTCAACTTCTTTCTTTAGATAGTAATTGTCACTTTTGAATTCTTCTAAAAGATTTTGAGAATAGTCATATTGATTTTTAAGTGATTGATATTTTTTTACTAAGTTATCAAAGTCATCTCTGAGGTTATTGAAACTTATATTTTCTGATTGAGTTTTCTTCTTATTTTCCTAATAGATAAAAATATCATTTTGTATTTTATATTTTTATTTAAAAAATTACCTCTGTCTCTGTTTCTATTTGGTTAAATTTTTCTTTTATCGAATTCTTTTCATTTTCTACATGTTGATAAGCCTTCCTACATTATTTTATATTTACAATGCAAATTTAAAAATTTATTATTTACTTTATCTTCGCGTGCTCCTTTTTTAAATTGTGAATGTAGGTTTTCATCTTTTCCATATCTTCTTTGTCCTTTTTCAACAAATCGTCCTTACTCTTAATTATTCTATTGTAGTTCATCTCAATCACATCTAATTTCTCGTTTTCAAATTTATCATAGCTGTTCCTCGACTCTTCTAATTCTCTACCTAGGGCGATCTTATCAGCTGTAAGAGTCTCTACCTTCAATTTAAGTTGAAAAATTTCTTTGGTTATCTCAGAAGTTTCCATTTCCTTAGATCTAAGAGTTGACTGAATTTTATTGAATTCAATAAGTTTTTGTTTAAGAGCGAGATTCTCGCTTTCTAGATTTGTTAGATTCACTTTCATCTGCATAAATTCTTGATGGTTGATCTGTGAGGAATTCAAGTTGTTAGGATTCATATTATTCATTGTGTTCATCATAGGGGGTATTTGATTTATATTGTTCATGTTACCGGTATAATTAAACGGCTGCTGGTTTTGCTGCTGATTCAAATATGGATTGTTTTGTCCATGCGGATTAAAACCGTAATGATTATATGGATAAATATTTTGCGAGTTGTTTTGTAAATAGGGAATGCTTAGGTTACCAGAATTTGGCATGATGTATCCCGAATTCATCAGGGGATTCATATTCCCTACATTATTTTCCATCATCATCGGATATTGATTCATATTAGACTGTGTGTATTGATTGAAGGGATTCTGCTGAAACTGCATCGATGATGATTGCATCATCTGCATATTTTTCATTGAAGGGTTGAATTGTGAATTAGGATCTTGAATAAATTGCATACCGTTATTATTAATATGTGTGGATAGAGTAAAATTATTGTTATTAAGAGAATTTCTTATAACTTCATTCTGGTTTATTTTATTTGAAATAATGTAAGAATTCATAGATTCTAATCAACTTTTTAAATAAAAATATTACCATCGATTAAAATATCCTTTTCTTCGGATTCTATAACATCATCGATTTCCTGTATTTTTATTTTTTCCGGTTTATCAATGACCTCTTCGGGTTTTTTCCTTTTCTGGTTATTTTTAGTATTAATTTTATTTGATTTATGTTGATATGACATCATACTTCTGTTTCTTTCATCTACATCGATTTTGGGATCTAAAATAAGATATCGATCATTTGTATTATTTATGTAACTATTATTTATGCTAACATTCATTTTCATTTTCTTATTATCTGGCGATTTAGCAGTCTTTGGTCTCAAATTATTTTCTAGTTCTTTATTTTTCGAGACGTGTAGGAAACTGTCTGTAATTGATTGTATTCCTATATTTTGTTCCTTTCCTATTTCTAGGGAATCTTCTAAGTTTTTATGCGGGCGGTCTACTAAATTCGATATATTTCCTTCAATCTTTTTATTCAGTTTTAATCGGCGATTTTCTTGTTCGTATTTTTCTTCTTCATCTTCTTGAACTAAATCAGGCATTTCTTCCTCTTCGTATAAATCTTGGCTATCCATATGATTTAATAATCTTTTTTCTTCTTTCGAGGGTTCCTCATCACTTATTTCTTCATCTTCTACTTGGCTTTTATTCATTTTTTTAATTGTATAACTCAATTATTTAATATTAATATATGATTTAGAAAATTTTTTTAATAAATGAGGAATTAAATATGATAATCGGATAGAGATAATATGTCGGATATAATAAAAAATAATACCTGATTTATAGTGTGCTACAAACAAACGATGCATAAGTGATTAAAAATTGTTAATAATTTATTTTGTAAAAATTTTATTGAACTCTAAATTGAAAATTTAAATGCCTCATAATAAAATTTAAATAAAGAGTAAAGATTATCTATGATATTAGTATGCGTATATATTATAATGATTCGAATTTTTCTTCTTTTTTAAGTTTATTAAAAGATTATTAATTAATAAGGTATACATAGACGTTTTTCTATTTTATTTATTTAAAAATTAGTCGTCTAGGGGAAATTCACATCCTACTAATAATAAGAGGTTCGTCATCTTTGATGTCTTTAAAATAATTTCTATACTGGAAGCATACACCGAAGAAACCCAGTATAATAACAAATATCAGGTATAAATATAATTTATAAGTTATCAAAATCTCTAACTGAGGCCATTCTTTATTCTCGATTAAATCAAATATCAGCTGTTCATTAGGGAAATTATTTTCGATTGCGGCAAATCCCCTTATAATTGCATATGATCCTAAAAATCCGCATGCTATAATAAACACATGTTTCTGGAAAACTCCGCCCAATACAAGTCCAGTTGCCACACTAACGGAAAATATAATCCAATAAACCTCCTTAGGGTTCCAAGTTAGAGAAGAAGCTATCATTTGGTAAAGTAGCTCTGTGAATATAAATCCTAGTAGCCCACCAAGTGAAGAAGAGACAATCCAAGGATAATTTATGATAGCCCAGCCTAACCCAAGACCAGTCAGAATGCTTATAACAAGCATAGCCCAGAAAGATGCAGAGCTAAAAGCCACATTAAGATTATTAGCAAATACAAAGAAAGATATAAAGCATACGATAGCCACTCCTCTCAAGAAGCAAGTTAATTTTATATATTTATAGGCAAACCAACAATAGTAAATTCCGAAAACAATCAAAATTAAACCGAATATCGGGGCATTCGCTCTGATAGTATTAGCAAGGGAATATCTGTTGAAATTAGGACAGGCAAGCATTGATCTCATTTTGATGACGTTACTACAAGAATTTGGTTTGATGTCCTGAGAGTTTTCTATGTTTAGCTTCGCAACATTTTTATCGCAGGCAATCTCATAAGTTGTTGAATAATAAGATAATTCATTTCCTTTCTTACATGGCTCCCCATCAGGTAATTTTATTAATATTTTGTCCTCTTTATTTCCACTAGCATTAGCTCCTATAATATTATTCATAAATCTCTTTTACTTATTATCGACCACTTCGGTGCGATATCTCTATTAGTTCCAGAAAGCAGCGTGCAATTTCTACTTCTATCCATTAACACCTTATCTCTTGTAAGTATCGCATATGTCCTTTCCTTCTTGCATTTTGTTATTGCAAAATTACAAAAGTTAAAGTAAAAAGCATGTTTCTTATCTGCAGAAATAATAGAATAGTCCTCTTTTGGATCATACAATTCGTTTAAATTATAAACAGCGCCGTCCATACTAGCAAAGCAATATGCACTAATTTCATTGTTAATTTTAGGCTGCTCAATAATGTTTCCATTTATATGTTGAGTAATTGTGTTTTTATTTCTTATTTTAGGTGTTGCGATAAAGTATAGGATTTCTAAAGTAAATAATATCAAGTAAATTTGTGCGAAATTCATGTCTCACTTTTATTATATTTAAACTAGTAATGGTAAATCGAGATATTTAATTTTTCCAACTCTTAATTCGGAGTTATTTATCTAAATTATTAAAAATTAATTTATTTAATAAATAGTATATTTGTAAATTAAAGAAAGACGTAACGTCAGTATAAATTTTTCCTCAGTAATATGTCTTTTAAACAAAATATTTATGAAACAACTTTATTATAAATATATATAAATTCTAAACTTTGAGATAAGCCAAAATAAATCCACTTAACTCTACTTAATTTTTTGAATCATTATTTCCTGCATATTCGTTGCTTTTTAAGTCAGACAGTGTAAAAATTGTTAATTTATTCTCCCCTAAATTCTTCTTACTAAATATCTTCTTTATACTTCTATCCACTCCTTCAGGTAATTTATTTTCAACTAAATTTTTATTCTCTAATGGATCTGCTATATCAATATTTTCATGGATGTTAATTATAGTTTTAAAATTATGACTGATAGCATCGCTCATTTCGTTTTTCAAAGTTGACCTCTCCACTTTTTTATTATCTGTAATTAATTTTAAATCCTTCATAATTTTTTCTAGGACTAAATCAAATTCTCTATAAAAATTAAGATCCCTCTTTGTTTTGTCTTCTTCTTCCAATAGATCATTCAATTCATTTTTTCCATAAATCTTTGTATTTTTATTACCCATCTTCCTCATTTCTAGAAGAAGCACATTGTCTATTTCCTTGTCTAACTTTATTGCAGAAGACAAAATTTTGTTCAGCAACTGATACTGAAGGAAAACATTCGCTTTAGATTTCAGTTTATTGACTGCTTTATTCAAGGAACGCAAGTCTGTGTGAACTAGCCTTTTTATATAGGCATCATTTATATTGGTAGTCATAGGAAGTAGTTTTTTGATTTTTTCTAAGTCAATTATATTTTCTGAATCGTCTTCAATCAAAAAGTTTTCAAGAATTTCTATTATTATAAGGTTCTTTTTAATGTAATCGGAGCTTATCTTTGATTTTAAATTAACGCTGCGATTGTTGTAGATGACTGCCGTAGTTCCATCTAATTTTGTATCGTGTCTGAATGAGTTTAGTTTCTTCCAGTATTCATTTATCTCTTTAAGATTGTGATCATATTTCGCCTTTTGTATTTGTTCAAATGCCAGGTAATCCATAAAAAGCGTGTGTATATCGTGTGGATCTGTTGATTTTCTGATATGAATGAATTTAAGGAAGATTATAACGTCTTGTTCTGCGATGTATCTCTTTACTCTATTTGCACTTGCTTGTTTGTTCTCGTCGTTGACAAAAATCGTCTTAAGGATGTAATAGGCATCTCTGAAGTATATGTAGATAAGATAGAAAAAACCTCCGAAGAACCATTTGACACCGTTCATTATCTTATATAATCTTCTTATTTTTAAATTTTTCTGATTGGCGACGACTAAAAAGATTCCTTTTATATAACAGAACGGGATAATTGCAAAGGAATATATTAGATAAGCGATGAATATAAATGGGAAATAAAATAGGATATAGTACATTCTACATACCATGTCGTTGAATTTCTGCTTGTTATTTTTACCTAACCAGAATGTGAATGGAAGTATCACATAATTAATAATAGATAAAGGTGTTGTTAATAATATCAAGAATCCATACTCCTTATCCCATTTGTATTTTCTGTAATATGAAATCAAAACTGCCCTATGTGTTGCATCTACTACGTGAGAAAGCTGCTCATATATATTCGACAGCAATGCAATAATAATATTTATCAATAACACTCCTGCAATACAAACGTAAACTACTAGCATCGCTGGCCCTGATGTCATGTAATTCTCATCAAAGCCGTTCAAATCGAAGGTGTTTTGAAAAACACCAAATAAAGTCATAATACTCGTGCTAAAGTCTTTGAACTGATTTGAATTATTGTTGAATATTGCTGTGAAAACAGCGGCACAACACGCCATAAACAAGACAAAAATCAAAATATATTTTAGCAACATTTTTCCCATAAGATAAATCATTCTTATTACAGGACCGATTTCCTTGAAAGTTAAAAGAATTCCTGTAATCCTAAGCCAAACTAGAACATCATTAATAGAAAGAATAATTGCTCTTGTTACAAATACGCTATTACCTGAGTATCTATCAGACTGTACATCAAGATTTTTAGCTAAGGGTATTTCTACATAATTTATAAAAGAGGCCATAGACTCTACAACATTATTGACTGGATTTATAAGTTTGTTAGAATCTACTATGATCAAAAGAGCAAAAATAAACATCAACAGTTCTATGTAGGACAATATATCATTCATAAATTTTCTTTTCGTAAAGAAACAAAATATCGCAATGATTATCAAATGTAAAAAGATAGAACATACCCATCCTATATAAACTATTAGAAGTATCTTTAGATCTTGATCTAACTCATTGAAGTTGTTAAGCATCTGACCTCGCATTACAAGGAAATATATAAATAGATTATAAACTATGATTAATCCGACAGTAGATAATGATTCGGGTAGATATCTAAGACTGCAAGAATCAGTCCATACTCTTAATTGATAGAAATAAATCTTAGCTTCGTCAAGCTTTTCGAAACTTTGAAAAGGGTCCAACGACTTTAAATTAGAATCAAGATATCTATGCATAGAACTAGCTTTGAAGAATCCGTTGTTAGAAATTTTCCCATTCCACATTTTCTTAACGATAGTTCCCACTTCAGCGGTATCTAAAACCTCAAAAAAATTATTTTCACTAGCGATCTGAAATGAGCTTCTTCCACGGGAATCTTTTTGTTTCATGAGGAATTTCACATAATCTTCATCTCGATTTGAATTCTGTATTTTATTACAAAATAATTTAAGCTCATTTATGGCCTTTTCACAAATCGATGCATACTGTATAGTAAGTTCCTTTATTTCGTTTAGAAACTCGCATAGTAAGAGACAAGTTAAAATAGGAGAGTGGCAATTAAGAATATCTTTAGTCTTAATTGTTTTAAGTATGTGATTGCATAGTGGCCTAGTTTGAATCAAATCCCACTGTGATTTGTAAATATAGATCAACATCTCAGCACCGTAGTACATTTTATGTCCGTGATTCATGTACTTTTCTACAATATAAGCTTGCATTATATTATCATTTAGGATAGTTAGGCAGTTTTTATATCCGAGAAAATAGGGAATAAGTTGAAATTTTTCCTTCACAATTACCTTCTTAAACTGCTCTTTAGTAGGCGGCCAATTGTAAATTTTTTTATTTGATATCAAAGTATCAATTTGATCAAAGCAATCATGTTCATATAGATTTTCTAAAAAGTCTTTATCGTTCTCAATTGCATTCCAAGAGACTATTTGATCTATAGCTGAGAAATTTTTGTTTTCGATGAATTTCTTGATTAGGTATCCCAAAGAAAAAATTGGTTTACCTTTGTTAAAATTCTCATTACTGGCTTTGAAATTTAAAGATTTTGATTTTCTTTTCTTTATTTCTTCAAATATAATTATTTTATCCTGAAAAATTTCTTCTACGTTGTAAGTTTTCTGCCAGATGGATTTGAGAAATTCTAATTTCTCATTTTTTACTGCATGGTCAATAATTGATTCATCTTGCATTGAGTTTTTGACTGTAATAAGAAAGCTATAAATTAATTATAATCTTTATAATACATTGCAAGATCTTCTAAGTTATTCTCCAAACAAGTCTTCAAAGCTAAACTATAATTCTGCTTACTGTCTGAGTAGTTATGAATATCTTGAAAATCTTTGAAATTGTTAAATTCGTCCTTCTC
>Ga0169931_10010782_pt1 | contig 12981 bp, 7 predicted proteins | sample Kivu_15m_20L_FD_129675 | JGI IMG/M metagenome (GOLD analysis project Ga0169931, IMG submission 129675) | Freshwater microbial communities from Lake Kivu, Western Province, Rwanda to study Microbial Dark Matter (Phase II) - Kivu_15m_20L... | ecosystem: Environmental > Aquatic > Freshwater > Lake ...
TCGGTGGAAGGCGAGCTCGGACCGCAGGGACTCACGATCGCGCGCGGTCGACTCGAGACGCGCACCGGACGCATGGTCGTGCGGACGGGCGAGCTGCGCTGGCGCGAGCCGATCGACGAACGCACGGAGCTCGCACTGGAAGGCGACCTCTACTTCGCGGATCTCGCCGAGCTCGGCGCGTTGTTCGACACGCGGACGTGGGCTGGCAGCGCGCGGGGCACGCTGGAGGTGGCCGGGACTCTCGCGGATCCGCAGGGGCGACTGGCCCTGCGCGGAGAGCGCGTCGTGCTCGCGGGGCTGGAGCTTGGAGAGGTCGAAGCGCGCGCGCGCGTGGACGGCGCTCGCGTGGAGGTGCTCTCGCTGAGCGCGCTCGGAGCGCTCGGGCAGCTCGATCTCCAAGGAGCCATCGATTGGCGCACGCGGGTGGTCGAGCCGTCGACGTTGCGTGTGTCGATCCCTGCGTTGGAGACGCTGTTCCCCGAGGTGTTCACACGTGGAGTGGTCGCCCTCGACGCGCGGCTCTCGGGCGCGCTCGACCAGCTCGAGGGTGAGGTCGAGCTCGCGGCCCTCGACGTAGCCACGATCGCAGGGCAGGAGTTCGACTGGATCGATGCGAGCACGCGCATCACCCCGCAGCGCGTCGAAATACGTTCCATCTCGCTCGGTGCGTTCGGACTGGAAGCGCGTGCGAAGGGCGCGCTGGTGCACGAGCGCTGGAGCGGCCCCATGCTGGCCGAGATCGAGGAGGCGCTGCTCGTGCGCGACGGCGTCGGGCTGGTGCTCGCGCGCCCGACCGCGGTCGCTATTGAGCGTGGGACCGTGTCGGCTCCGGCGCTGGCCATGACAGGCCTGCGTGGAGAGCTGCTCGCCGCACTTGCGTGGCGCGATGGGGAGCTCGATCTCGACGCGCGCTTCGACGATGTCGAGCCGATGCCCCTGCTCGCGCCGTTCCTCGGCCGCGAGGTCTCGGTGGGGGACGTCGACGGTCGCGTGCGTGTGCGCGAAGAGTCCGGGCGCTATGAGCTCGCTGCGGATCTGCGGGCAACGCGTGTCGTCCCAGGTGCGGGGTGGCCCGAGCTTGCGCTCGACCTGGCGGCGCGCGCGAGCGGCGAGCGCGCGATTCTCGAACGCTGCACGTGGACTGCTGGCGACACGCTCGCGCTCTCGCTCTCCGGCGAACTGCCGTTCGACGAGCGCACGCCGTGGAAACTCGCGGAAGGCGCACTGCAAGCGAACGCGGAGCTGCGCATCGGCGATGCGAGCGTCCTGCCGTGGCGCGAGCTCGGACTGCCCGGGCCCGTTGCGGGCGAGCTCGCCGCGAGCGGCCGACTGGCGGGGGTCGCACCCGATCTGCGCGGGTACGTGGAGCTCGATGGCAAGGGGCTTTCGATCGCGCCGCTCTCGGATTCCGGTGTTGTGCAGGCCCTTGGTGTCGGCGACGGCACCTTGCGAGCGAAGATCAAGCTCGACGGCGCGCTCTCGATCGACGACTTCTCGCTGGCGGCGAAGCCGGGCGTGCGTGTCGAGGCCCGCGGGACGCTCTTCTCGCGCAGTGCGCTCGATGGCTGGTGGCGCACGGGGCGCGCGCCGTGGAACGAAGCGGGGGCAGAGATCGCGGCGAGCTGGGCCATCGAGAACCTCGCGGTGCTCGCCGAGCTCACGCCCGTGCTGCGCCGCACGGCCGGTACGACGCGCGGAGAGGTGCGCGTCGAAGGCGCGCTCGCCTCGCCGCGGTTGACGGGCCGCGCGGAACTGCGCGATGGCGAAGTGCGGCTCGATGCGCGCTTTCCGGCGTTGCAGCGCCTGTCGGGCGAGTTCCGCCTCGAGGGCGAGCGGGTGCAGGTCGAGCGCCTCGTCGGCGAGCTGGGCGCTGGCCCGTTCGAGATCGCCGGCAGCGTGCGCGTGTCTCCGCGCGTCGAGGTCGATCTCGCGATCAAGGGACGCGAGCTGCTCGTCGTGCAGCGCCCGGACCTGCGTGTCCGCGCGGATGCGGAGCTCGCGCTCACGGGCCCGCTCGAAGCGCTGCTCTTGCGCGGCGAGCTGGCGCCGCAGGACAGCCGCTGGTCGCGCAACTTCGATTGGTTTCGTCCGCGCTCGCGTGGCGGCGTTGCGCGCGACGCGAGCCCGCCGCTCTTCTCGATCGACTCGGGCGCGCTCTCGACGCTGCGCTTCGATGTGCGTCTGCGCGGCGGCGAGCCGTTCCGCATCGACAGCAACGTTGCGCGCGGTTCGCTGCGTCCGGACCTCGCGCTCACTGGCACTGGCCGCGCGCCGGTGCTGACGGGTGCGCTGTTTCTCGATCCGACGGTGGTGCCGCTGCCGGCCGCGAACCTCGAGCTGCGCGCAGGAACGCTCGCCATCGACCGGCTCGATCCGCTCGACCCCGTGCTCGATTTTTCGCTCTCCGCCCGTGTGCGCGGCTACGACCTCGCGATCCGCGCGAGCGGCCGCTATAGCGCGCCGGAGCTCGAGCTTTCCTCCGTGCCGCCGCTGCCGGGCGAAGACATTCTGATGCTGCTGCTCACCGGGCGCGCTCCCGGCGGCTCGCTCTCGGGAGACGAGGGCGTCGACGCGGCCGAGACCGTGATCGTGTACCTCGGCAAGGACCTGCTCTCGCGTCTGTTCGAGGGCGAAGATTCGATGATGGAGCGCGTCGAGTTTCAGACCGGCGCGGATGTGACGCAGAACGGCGGCTCGACGGCGCAGGTGCGGATTCGCGTCAGCGGTCGAGCCGAGGGCACCGGTCGAGCGATCTACCTGCGCGGCGAGCGCGACATCTACGATCGCATCAACTTCGGCGCACGTTTCGTGATGAGGCTGCGCTGATGCGGACGCTGCTCGTCTCGCTCGCACTGCTTTTCGCGGCGTGCGCTGCGCCCTCGGGCCCCGCTGCGGACCTGGAGGCGGCGGAGATCGATGTGCGCTTCGAAGGTGCGCGCGCTTTCACAGCGCTCGATCTCGAGCGCGTCGTTGCGGCCGACCTCGCGGATCTTCCCAAGCGTGCGCAGGCGCGCTCGGCGGTCGATGACGCGGCCTACACGCTCGTCGAGCACTACCGCTCGCTCGGGTTCGCCGGTTGCAGCGTGGAGTACGAGTACTCTGGGCCCGCAGGTGGCCATCGCTCGGCCGTGTTCAAGGTTCGGGAGGGGCCGCGTACGCGTCTTGCCGCCGCGAAGATCGAGGGGTGCTCGCAGCTGCGCGCGGGCGACGCGCTGTCGGCGATCGATCTCTCCGGGCTCGAGCGTTCGAGCGTGCCGCGCTGGTACGTCGAACGCGAGCTCGCCGATGCGGCGCGCTCGCTCGAGGCCCATGCGGCATCGAAGGGCCATCTCGACGCGCGCGTGCGCGAAACGGTCGTCGAGTTCGATGCGGCGCGCACGAGCGCGCGCGTGACCCTGCGGCTCGAGGAAGGCCCGCGCTACACGGTTGCTCCGGGGGTGGCGCTCGAAGGCGGCGTTGCAGCGATCGATGCGGAGCTCGAGCTCTCGGCTTGGGCGGGTCGGCTGCTCACGCCGCGCCTTCCGCTCGACCTGCGCGCGCGCATCGAGGAGCACTACCAGCAGCGCGGTCGGCCCGACGTGGAGGTCGACTTGCGCGAGGGCGCACCCGATGCGCAGGCGCGCGTCCCGCTGGCCTTCGCGGTGCTTCCCGGGCCCGAAGTCACGATCGCGGGCATTGTCGTGCGAGGTAACGAGAAGACTCGCACCAGTCACGTGCTCGACTTGGTGACGATCCGGGTCGGCGAGCGCTACGACGTGCGTGCGGTGCGCGCGACGTTCTCGCGTCTCAATCGCAGCGGGCTCTTTCGCAGCGTGAGCGTGGGGCTGGAGCCCGGAGCGCAGGCCGAGCGAGTGCTGGTCGTCGAAGTGGACGAGGCCACGAGCACCGAGGTGTTTTTCGAGCCGGGCTACGGCTCCTACGAGGGGCTGCGGGCGCTCGCGGGCCTGCGCGAGACGAACCTGTTGGGCGCGGGTCGCACGCTCAGCATCGATGGCCTGCTGGCCGAACGCGCGCAGCGCGCCGTGGTGGGCCTCTCGGAGCCCCACGTCTTCGGCACGGACTTCGAGGCGGGCGTCTCGGTGTTCCAAGAGCTGCGCGACGAGCCTTCGTATGACAAGGACGAGCTCGGCGCCGCGTTCGCCCTCTCCCGCGAGCTGCGGCCGCGCCTGCGGCTCTCGACCGAGTATCGCTTCCGCGCGTCGCGCGTCAGCGACGTGGACGTCACGGATCCGCTCGCGCTCGCGCAGACAGAGAACGTCGACATCTCGAGCTTGTCGCTGATCGGCAGCTGGGACCGCCGCGACAGCATCTTCGTTCCGACGGAAGGCAACCTGCTGCGGGCTTCGATCGAGTACGGTGACGCCGCTCTCGGCTCGGAGCTCGACTTCACGCGGCTGCGGTTGACCGAGACGTGGCTCGCGAGTCCGGCGGAGGGCACGGTCGTCGCGCTCTCGTGGCGCATGGGCGTGATTGCGCCCCACGGCTCCACGGACGGCATTCCGCTGCAGGAACGCTTCTTCAACGGCGGTGAGAACACGGTGCGCTCGTTCCGCGAAGATGAGCTGGGACCGAGAGATGCGTCGGGCAATCCGATCGGCGGCGAGGGCTTCCAAGTCTTCACCGCGGAGCTGCGCCAGCGCGTGAAGGGGCCGCTCGAGGGCGCGCTGTTCTGGGATGTTGGCACGCTCGCCACACAGGCGCAGGACGTGCTCGACTGGCAGGGCGCGCGCTCGGCGCTCGGCACCGGCGTGCGCTACATGCTGCCGATCGGCCCGCTGCGGCTCGACTGGGGCTGGAACCCGGATGCGCGGCCCGACGAGGATCGCTGGCGCGCACACTTTTCCGTCGGTATGGCGTTTTAGCTGGCCGGCCTTCAAGCGGCGCGCGCTCGCGCTCCGAGGGGAGCGGGGTACGCCATGCGCTCGCATCCCGCCACTGGCTGGTTCATCGCCTTCGTCGTGTTCGTGCTGTTTCTGATCGGCAGCCTCGGCGCCGACGACAGCGTGCGGGCGACGCGGCGCGCGCGCACTTGGCGTCCTGGGGGTGCGGGCTTTGCGTTGCGCGTTCCACCGGGCTGGAGCGACTGGAGTGAGTCGCGTCGCGATGGGGCGCAGGCGCTCGTGCGCGACGCCAGCGACCCGCTCGCCGGAGCGCTGGCCTACCGCGTCGAGCCCGACTTTCACGCCGTCGAGGATCCCGCTTGGATCGAGGGCTTCGCGCGCGATTCGCTGCGCGCGGAAGGACGCCAGGTCGAGCTCCTCGAGCGCGGCGAGATCGACGGCTGCCCCGCGGTGCGGCTCGAGTGGAGCGAAGTCGCGGGCGGCCGCGACGCCCAGCGCGGCTTCGAGCTGGTGCTCGACCGCGGCATGGCGATCGTGGTGCTCGAGGCCCGCTCGCGCGAGAGCGGCTGGCCTGAGGTGCGCGGTGAGCTCGCGGCGATGCTCGCGAGCGTCGCTCTCGAGCGGCGCTAGACGCCCATCACGTGGTAGCCGGCGTCGACGTAGACGATCGAGCCGGTGATGCCGCGCGAGTGCGGGCTGCACAGGAACAAGCAGGTGTCGCCGACCTCCTCCGAGGTCACGTTGCGACGCAGCGGCGCAGTCTCGGCGATGTGGTCGAGCATCGTGTTGAAGCCCGAGACGCCGGCTGCGGAGAGTGTGCGGATCGGGCCTGCGCTGATCGCGTTGACGCGGATGCCGCGCGGACCGAGGTCGGCCGCGAGGTAGCGCACGCTGGCTTCGAGCGCGGCCTTGGCGATGCCCATGACGTTGTAGTTCTTGATCACGCGTTCGCCGCCGAGGTAGGTGAGCGTCACGATCGAGCCCTCGCGGCCCTCCATCAGCGGCAGCGCCTTGCGCGAGATCTCCGTCAGCGAGTAGGCGCTGACCTCGTGGGCGAGCATGTAGCCCTCCTTCGAGGTGTGGAAGAAGTCGCCTTCGAGCTCCTCGCGCTTGGCGAAGGCCACGGCGTGGATCACCGAGTCGAGGCCGCCGAGCTCGCTCTTGATCGAGGCCATCACGCTGTCGATCTGCTCGGGCTGGGTGACGTCGCAGGGCAGCACGATCGAGCCGGGGAGCTCGGCGGCGAGCTCGCGCACGCTCTTCTCGAGTCGCTCGTTGGCGTAGGTGACCGCGAGGCGCATGCCTGCGTCGGCCAGCGAGCGCGCGCAGCCCCAGGCGATCGAGCGCTTGTTCGCGACCCCGAAGATCACACCGGTCCTGCCGTTCAGCGAGAGTCCCATCGAGCTTGTCCGTAGGTTGGAGAATGCCCCGTCAGGCCTGTCGAGGCCCCGAAAGGGCCCCGGATGGTAGCGCCGCAGCGTCCCGGGACAACCGCGGTGGCGAGCATCGCGCCCGCGCCGCTAGACTCCCGTCCCGCGAGCGGGGTTCCCGCTTTCCCCGCGAAGAACTTCGTTCCTCCCGCGTAGTCGCGTTCTCGCTCCTCGACCCGCTCCACCAGCCATGCCCAGCCTGCACACCGTCTTCGTCGCGGCCGCCCTCGGTGGCTCGCTCCTGATGGTCATTCAGGTCGTCCTCGCGCTGATCGGCGGGGGCGGCGATGCGGACATCACGCCGGAGTCCCACGACTTCCATGTCGAACCGGCCGACGCGGCCCACGACGGTGCCCACAGCGCGGGTGGTCTCTCGTTCCGCACGGTCGTCGCGTTCATCGCCTTCTTCGGCGTCGGCGGCTGGGCGGCCTCGAACGCGGGGCTCGCCGCGTGGGCGAGCGTGCTCATCGCGCTCGCCTCCGGCAGCGTGGCGTTCTTCACGGTCGGCCTGATCATGGCCCAGCTCTCGCGCCTGCGTTCCGAGGGCAACCTCGACATCCGCAACGCGCTCGGCGTCGAGGGGCGCGTGTACTTGACCGTGCCGGCCGAGCGCTCGGGCACCGGCAGCGTCACCGTGCCGATCCAAGCGCGCACCATGCAGTACAAGGCCATCACCCGCGGCCGAGAGATCAAGACGGGTGCGCTGTGCAAGGTCGTGGCTGTGGCGTCGAGCGACACGCTCGAGGTCGAGGCCCTGTGAATTTCCCCGACGAAACGAGTCTTTCCATGTCCCACTTCCTTTCGCTCGCCGCGCTCGCTCCGCAGGGCGTCGACGGCCTGTTCGAGAACCCGGTTGCCATCGTCGGCGTGCTGCTGGTGCTCCTGTTCGCCTTCAGCTTCATGCTGATGCTCGTCACGCGCTACCGGCGCTGCCCGTCGAACAAGATCCTCGTGATCTACGGCAAGGTGGCCAAGGGCGAGTCCTCGCGCTGCTTGCACGGCGGCGGCTCGTTCGTGTGGCCGCTGATTCAGGCCTACGACTACCTCGACCTCGAGCCGATCCAGATCGAAGTGCCGCTCAAGGGCGCGCTCTCCGCGGAGAACATCCGCGTCAACGTGCCGAGCTACTTCACGGTCGCGATCGGCACGCAGCCGGGCGTGATGCAGAACGCCGCGATCCGCTTGCTGGGCCTCTCGACCGAGCAGATCAAGAATCAAGCGCTCGACATCATCTTCGGCCAGCTGCGGCAGGTGATCGCTTCGATGAACATCGAGGCGATCAACAAGGACCGCGACGTGTTCCTGAAGAACGTGCAGCACAGCCTCGAGCCCGAGCTCGAGAAGATCGGCCTCGTGCTGATCAACGTCAACATCACCGACATCACCGACGAGTCGGGCTACATCGAGGCGCTCGGACGCAAGGCTGCGAGCGAAGCGATCCAGCAGGCCGAGATCGACGTCGCCGAGCAGCTCAAGAAGGGCGCCATCGGCGTCGCCGCGGCGGATCGCGAGCGCGAGATCGAGGTCGCCAAGGCCACCAAGCTGCGCGAGATCGGCACCAAGGAAGCCGAGCGCGACATGGCCGTGCGCGTCGCCGAGCTCCAGAAGGAGCGCTCGATCGGCGAGCAGCGCGCGAGCTACGACAAGGAGGCGCAGGTCAAGGAGGCCGAGCGCGATATGGCCGTGCGCGTCGCGGAATTCGCCAAGGAGAAGGCCATCGGCGAGCAGCGGGCCGCCTTCGAACGCGAGTCGCAGGTCAAGGAGTCCGAGCGCTCGATGCGCGTGCAGGTCGCCAAGGCCAACGCCGAAGCCGTGTCGGGCGAGAACCTCTCGCGCGCGTTGATCGCGCAGTCGGAAGCGGAGCTCAAGGTCAAGCAGGCCGAGAGCTTCGCGCTCGGCGAGACGCGCCGCCGCCAAGCCGAGGCCGAGGTGGCCGCGGCTCAGTACGAGGCCGAGGCGATCGCTGCCGAAGCGAACTCGAAGAAGGTCGAAGCTGAGCAGCGCGCGCAGTTCGAAGCTCCGGCGCGTGCTCAGAGGGCGCGCATCGTGGTCGAGGCGGAAGCCGAGGCCGAGCGCGTGAAGATCGAGGCCGCTGCGCGCGCCGCAGCGCTCACGCTGCAAGCGGAAGGCGAGGCGCGCGCGACCTTCCTGCGCCTCGAGGCGCAGGCGCGCGGCGAGTTCGAGATCCTCGCGCGCAAGGCCGAGGGTCTCTCCAAGCTCGTCGAGGGCTGCGGCGGCGCGAACCACGCCTTCCAGTTGCTCATGCTCGAGCACCTCGACCACCTCGCGGAGACCAGCGCCAAGGCGATCTCGAACATCAAGTTCGACAAGATCACGGTCTGGGACTCGGGCAACGGCGAGGGCAAGGGCGGAGCCGCGGGCTTCCTCTCGAGCCTCGGTCAGGCTGTGCCGCCGCTGATGAACGTGATGAAGTCGGTCGGGGGCGTCGAGATGCCGGAATACCTCGGCAAGCTTGCGGCGCCGGACGCGGACGACAGCGCGAAGAAGAAGAGCTGAGCGCGTCGCGCGCTCGCAGCTCGCTTCGAGGACGGGCTCCCCGCGTGCAGGGGGAGCCCGTCGTCGTTGGAGGAATTCGCATGGCGCGGTGACCGGCGCGCAAAGTGGGGGAAATGTCCGGCCCGCGGGGTGCTTGCAGCCGCCGCAGTCCGAAATCTGCCTGTGACTGTAAGTTGATTTCAGGCATAGACTTGTGTGCGCAAAGTCGGCCCTCAGGGGCGTGGCGAAGGGCGCTCGGCCTCTGGCGAGAGTCGGATTCCTTGCGGAGAACCATCTCTCGCCCTGGCGGAGCGCCGCGCTTCGCCACGTCCCACCCCGGAACTGTCGTCCCGCACAGGAGTCCGTTCGATGGCATCGACATCGAGAGCGCCCGAGAGCGAAGTCGCGCAGCCTGCGCTCGAGTCGGCGAGTGTCCGCTCCGGAGCGCCGCTCGAGCGGCGCGACGCGCGCGCGCTGCTCTCCGGCGGTTCGCCGCGCGAAGTGCTCGCGCGACTCGTGGCGGGCGATCCGCTCGGTCTGCGCGCGCGCGTCGCGGCGGCGCTCGGCAGCGAGGCGTTGTTTCTCGATCCCGATCGCGCGTACCTGCGCGCGGCCGCTCACGTCGCGCGCTTCGCGCCGCGCTATCGCGGGCAGCCGGAGCTCGATGCATGGCTCGCTGCGCGCGTGCTCGCGGCCCTGCGCGAGCTCGCCGAGGAGGCTCGCGAGGGCGCCTTGCACGAGCGCGCGACGCCTGCGCCGCTCGCGGAGCTGGCCCACAAGCTCAAGCTCGATCCCGTCGCACTCGCGCGAGCGTGCGCAGCGCTCAATGCCTGTGAGCGCCTCGAACGCCGCGCGTTTCGCGCGCTGGTGATCGAAGCGCGCGAGCTCGACGTCGCGGCGCGCGACATCGGGAGCACGCCGAGCGAGACGGGGCGCGCGGCGCGCCGTGCGATCGAGGTCGCGCTCGCGGCGCTCGAGCGCGGGGGTGCCGCGTGAGCGCCGCAAGCGTGCTGCGCGAGCTCTCCTGCGAGCTGGCGCCTGAGTTGCGCCGCGTGGCGGAGCTCGAAGCCCGTCGGGGGCTCGTGCGCTCGGACTTGCTCGGGATCGGATGCCTGACGCCGAGCTTGGCGCAAGCGCAGGCCGAGCTCGTGGCGGTGCATCTCGCCGAGGTTTCCAGCGTGCTGTCGGCGGCCGCGCGACTCGCGCTCCGCGGAGCGGATGCGCAGGCCGAGGAGCTGGCCGCTGTGCGCGCGCGCGTCGGCGAGGTGCGGCGGATGCTCGCGCTCGATTGGCTCGTGCCCGCCGATGCGCTCGCCGACGCACTCGCGTCTCTCGCGCAAGAGCAGCGCCCGCAGTGGCGAGATGCGCTGCAGCTCGCTTCGCTCGCGGTCGCGTTGCGGCCGAGCGCGTCGTCCCGCGCCGCGCTCGCGCTGGCATGGGCCGCGCGCGACGAGTGGCGAGCGGCCTCGGCGGTGGCGCTCGCCGCGCTGTCGCGTCCGCGCTCGGCTGCCGGACGGCGCCGCTGGCTCGCGCGCCTGTGTCGCTGGCTCGAGCGGCTCGGGGATCACGAACGGGCCGCCCTGCTGCGCGCCGCCTAGGAACCAGAGAGGAAACGAGATGCTCGCTGTCGATCCCGTGGCCACGCTCCTGCCCGATGTCCCCGAGCGGAGGCGTGCCCCGGCGCGCGCGCTCGTGACCTGCCTGCGGCTCTTGGTCGACAGCGGTCGCGCCGTTCCGGCCGGAGTCGTCGGCCTCTCGCTCGAGCGCGCGCGGAGCGAGCTCGACGAGCAGGGACGGCGCACGCTGCTGCGCGCGCTGCTCGACCTCGTGCGCCACGGCTTGCGCGGCGCGCTCGGCGCGGCGAGCTTCGCGGACTGCGGCGCACCGGAGCTCGAGCGCCAGCGCGCTTGGGGGCTCGTCGAGGAGCAGCGCGAGGAACTGCCGTGGCTGCCCGAGGTCCCCGATTTCGGAGAGGGGGCCGCGCACTCGCTCGCGCGCCTGCTCGACGGCGCCGTGCGGCTCGGGCTGACCGCCGAGGAGGAGCGCGGCTGGCGCGCGCGGATTCTGCGGGCGAGCGGTGGCTTCGACGAGGCCGAGCGGGCGTGGCGGGCGCTCTGGCTGGAACGCTCCGCGGGCGGCGCCGCACCTGCGCTCGCCGCGGAGGCGCTCGCGGGTTGGTGCGAGTGCCTGCTCGAGCGCGGCGCGGTGCGCGAGGCGCTGCACGAGCTCGACGCCGCCCCGGAAGGCCTTCGGAGCGACGCTGCGCTCGTGCGTCTCGCGCAGTGGGCGCGCACGTGCCTCGGCGAGGAGCTCGCCGGCGAGCCGCTCGCAGGGTGTGCGCGCGTGCCCGCGGCGCTCGTGGAGTTGCGCGCCGCGCGCCCCGACTGGCTGCCGCGGCTCGCGGGCCGCGAGGCGGAAGGCGAGGCGCGCTGCGCGCTCGAACGGGCAGACGACATGCGCACTCTGCGACGGCTGTGCGGAGCGAGCGTCGCGGCGCTGTTCGTGTTGCGCGAGCGGGGCGGCCACGAGCTGCGCGAGTGCGATGTCGCTCCCGCGCTGCGCGAGCGCGCGCGGGACTGGGCGCGCGGCCTCGAGGACGTCGCGTCGCAGGTCGGCTCGCCGGAGAACGTGCTGGTCGTGCGCGCGCAGGGTTGCGTCCTGCACAGGCCCGCGCCGGGTGCCGGTCGGGAGCGCGAGAGCGAGGCGCTGCGGCTCGCGCTCGCCGTCGGTACGCGCGCGCTGGCGCTGGCGCCGCTGCGCGATGTCGCCGGCGAGGTGCAGGGCTGGATTCGGCTCGAGTTCGAGCACCATCTGGTGCCGCCGCTCTCGGCGCTCGAGCGCCTCGGCGCGCGCCTGTCGCGGCGGCTCGAAGGTCCGCGCGTGGCGAGCGTCGCCGCCGCGAGCGCGCCCCCCGTGGGCGAAGGTCCGTGCGCCGACGCGATCCGTGCGCTGGTCGCGGAGCTCGGCATGAAGACCGTCCAGCGGCGCTGGTGGGGGTTCGAGCTCGACGGCGATGAGCTGCGCGCGAGCTGCGACGGCGGCGCGGAGCTCGGGGAGAGTCGCGGCGGCGGACGCGCGCTCGCTCGCGCCCGGCGGACGGCGGCGCTCGTGCGCTGGAGCGAGCCTGAGCCGGAGCTGGCTCTCGCGGCGGGCTCGGCCTCGGGGCTCGTGCTGCCGATCCGCTCCGGGGGACTGCTGTGCGGGTTCCTCGCGGTCGAGTCGCAGCGTCGCAACGACTTTCCCGCCGCGCTCGCCGAGCGCTGGGCGGCGCGCGCAGCGGGCTTCACCGAGCTGCGCATCGCGCGCTTCCGGGAGTGGCATCGCGGCGTCCACGGTCACGACGTGTGGTTCGCACCCGACAGTGGCGGACAGGGCTGGGTCGAGCAGGTGTTCGCGGCCGCGCGCTCGCAGGCGCCGTGCGCGCTGCTCGGGCCCGCCGGCAGCGGCCGGCGCGTCGTCGCGCGCTGGCTGCAGTTCGAGGGCGCGCGCATGCGCGGACCGGTGCTCGCCGTCTCGGCTCTCGCTCTCGGTGGAAGCGGCTCGCTCGCGGCTCTCGCCCAGCGCGCAGAGGGCGGCGTGGTGCTCCTCGCCGACGTCGAGCGCGCGAGCGAGGCGCTGCAGGTCGAGTTGCTGGAGCTCTGGGAAGCGCGCGGCCGCTCCGCAGGCGCGCGTTGGATCTTCCTCCTGCCGGACGGGCCCGCAGCGCTCGCGGGGCGCGGTGCGCTGCGGCCCGATCTCGCGCGCCGGCTCGAGCGGCTCTCGCTGCGCGTGCCGTCCCTCGCGGAGCGCCGCGTCGAGCTCGTGCGCATCGTGCAGGCCCTTCTGCGGCGCTGCGCGTCCGAGGAGGGCGTCAGCGCTCCGACGCTCGACGACGAGGCGCTCGCGCTCCTGTGGCGTCAGCCGTGGCCGGGCAACGTGCGCGAGCTCGAGAACTTCGTGTTCAAGCTCGTGCTCCAGCACCCCGGTGCGGAGATCGGTCGCGAGGCGCTCGAGCGCGCCGCCCGGCGAGCCGGAGTGGAGCTCGTGCGGCGCGCGAGCTCGCGGCAGCCCGATCCGGAGTTGCTGCGGGCGGCGCTCGCCGCGACCGCCAACCTGCGCGGGACGATGAACAAGACGCGGGCGGCGCTCTACCTCGGCTGGGACCCCGACACGCTGGTCAGTCGCATGGAGGAGCTCGGCACCCTCGCGGCCAAGCCGACGGTCGCCGAAACCGA
>Ga0169931_10010783_pt1 | contig 12981 bp, 10 predicted proteins | sample Kivu_15m_20L_FD_129675 | JGI IMG/M metagenome (GOLD analysis project Ga0169931, IMG submission 129675) | Freshwater microbial communities from Lake Kivu, Western Province, Rwanda to study Microbial Dark Matter (Phase II) - Kivu_15m_20L... | ecosystem: Environmental > Aquatic > Freshwater > Lake...
ATCAGCCGCGAGAGCATGTCGCGGCCCAGCTCGTCGGTGCCGAGCGGGTAGCCCTCGGTGCCGGGGGGGCGAAGGCGCCGCAGCGTCATCCCCTGCAGCGGGTCCTGCGGGGCGAGCCAGGGCGCGAATACCGCCATCAGGATGAGCCCCAGCACCACCGCCGCGGCGGCCACTGCCACCGGGTCGCGCGCGAAGCGGCGCAGCACCGTGGACCAGTAGCCGGGCGAGCGAACGAACTCCACGGCGAGCGCGGCGGCGGGCGCGTTCATGCGCGCTGGATCCGCGGGTCGAGCGTTGTCTGCATGACGTCGACGGCGAGGTTGAGGGCGACAAAGAAGGTCGCGAGCACCAGTATCGTGCCCTGCAAGAGCGGCAGGTCGCGTTGGAAGATGGCGTCGTTCAGCAGGAGGCCGGTGCCTGGCCAGGCGAACACGGTCTCGATCAGGATGGAGCCGCCGAGCAGGTAGCCCAGTTGGATGCCCATCACCGCGAGCGCGGTGGGTGCTGCGTTCTTCACCACGTGGCGGAAGACGCCGGACTCGGGCAACCCCTTGGCGCGCAGGCCGGCAATGAACTCCTGCGACAGGATCTCCGCCACCAACGCGCGCACCGTGCGCGCGATGATGCCCATTGGGATCACCGACATCGTCACCGCGGGCAAGATCAGGTGCTTCACATGGACCCAGTCCCAGGCCCAGGCGTCCGAGCCGCCGGGACCGGCGCCCGTGGGCGGCAGCCAGCCCAGCTGAGCGGCGAAGATGATCACCAGCACCATACCCAGCCAGTAGTGCGGCACCGAGACCCCGAACACCGAGGCGGCCGAGGCCACCTTGTCCACCCAGGAATCGCGGAAGTAGCCGGCAACGAAACCGAACAGCGTGCCCAGCAGGAAGCCGATGGCCGTGGCGAGCGCGGCCAGCATCAGCGTGTTGCCTACCGCCTTGCCGATCTCGGTGCTCACCGGCCTTCCGGTTCGGATCGAGGTGCCGAGGTCGCCCTGCACTGCGCGCGCCGCCCAGCGCGCGAACTGCTCGTGATAGGGGCGATCGAAGCCGTAAAGCTTCGTCATCTGCTCCTTGATCGACTGGGAAGCATCCGGCGGCAGCACCGAAACCAGCGGGTCGCCAGGGGCGAGGTGCACCAGCGCGAAGCAGACGATCGACACGCCGATCATGATCGGCAGCGTGAGGAAGGTGCGCTTGAGGGCGTAGGCCAGCATGGCGGAGCGCTGCGGACGGCGGCTAGCCGATGCTCACCGGGGTCAGGTCCTGAAACCAGTTCTGCGCCTGCACGAAGCCCTTCACGCGCTGCACAGAGGGGTGCGGGGCTAAAATGCGCCGCGCACCCTCATGAAGCTGCTGGTGATCAATCCGAACACCACTCCGGGCATCACCGATCTGGTGGTGGGCGCCGCGCGCCGCTGTGCTTCGCCCGGCACCGAGGTGTCCGGCGCGACCGGACGCTTCGGCGCGCGCTATATCGCCTCGCGTGCCGCTTACGCGGTGGCGACGCATGCCGCGCTCGACGCCTACGCCGAGCATGGGGAGGACGCTGACGCGGTAATCCTCGCGTGCTTCGGCGACCCGGGCCTTGCCGGGCTGAAGGAAATCGCCCACCAGCCGGTGGTGGGCTTCGCCGAGGTGGGCTGCCGCCGCGCGGCCGAACTGGGCCGCTTTTCCATCGTCACCGGCGGGGAGCGCTGGGGGCCGATGCTGCGCGAGTTCGTGGACTGGCTGGGCCTGGGCGCGTCGCTCGCCTCGGTGCGCACCGTGGCGCCCTCGGGCGCCGACATTGCGCGCGACCCGGATGGATCGATCAGCATGCTGGCCGAAGCCTGCATCGAGGCGGTGCAACGGGACGGGGCTCAAGGCGTGGTGCTCGGCGGGGCGGGCCTCGCGGGGCTGGCGGCGCGGATCGCGCCGCGCGTGCCCGCGCCGGTCATCGACCCGATCGAGGCGTCGGTGGCCGCGGCCGAGGCGCTTGCGCGCGCGGGCGCGCGCAAGCCCCAGGCCGGGGACTACGCGGCGAGTCCTGCGGTGGAAACCATCGGCCTCGCCGCGCCGCTCGCGCACCGGTTTACTGGACGGAAACCGGGGCGAGGTCGATAAACCAGCTCTTGGGCTGCACCACGCCCTTCACCTTGGCGCTCATCGCGCGCGGGCCGACGTCGTGCGCCACCCACAGGAACGGCGCCTCCTCGACGATGCGCGCGTGCAGCCGCGCCAGCGCCGCGTCGCGGCCCTTGTCGTCGAAGGTGTTGCGCGCCTTGGCGATCAGGTCATCGAACTCCGGGTTCACGAAGTGGCCCCAGTTGTTCGACACCGGCGGCTGCGTCTTGGACGAGGTGAAGCGCACCATGGCGAAGAACGGGTCCATCGCCGCGAAGGTGACGTTGGTGGCGTGCGCGCCGCGCGACTTCGGATCCTTCGCGCCCTCGCGCCAGTTGGTGAAGAGTGCGTTCCACTCGATCACCTCCAGTTCGACGTCGAAATAGCATGCCCGCAGCGCCTGCTGCAGGAACTCGTTCATCGGCACCGGCTGCATCTGGCCCGAGCCCGAAGCGGAGGTGATGGTTTTCACCTTGAGGCGCTTCTGCGGCCCGAAGCCCGCGTCCGACATCAACTTCTGCGCCGCCTTGAGGTCGTACTTGATCTCGAACTTTGGGTTGCCCCACCACGGGTGGCCGGGCGGCACCGTACCCTTGGGCACTTCCATCATGCCACCCAGGGCCTGCTTGAGCTCGTCGCGATTGACGCAGAGGTTGGCTGCGTGGCGCACGCGCCGGTCGAGCCAGGGCGAGCCCTCGGCGAACGAGAACTGCCACGGCCAGACATGTGGCTGCGCGTTGGCGGTGATGGTGAAGCCCCTCTGGCGGATCTGCGGGATCGCGTCCGGTGCCGGGTTTTCGATCCAGTCCACCTGCCCGGCCAGCAGCGCGGCGGTGCGGGCGCTCGCTTCAGGCATCGGCAGCAGCACCACGCGGTCGAGCTTGGTCCTGCGCTTCGGGTCCCAGTAGGCGTCGTTTTTCACGTACTCGACGCGCTCGCGCGGCGAGAAGCGCGCCATCTTGAACGGGCCCGAGCCCGAGGCGTCGGCAGCGAACGCCGCCCAAGCCTGCTTGGCGCGCTCGGCGGCGTCGGCGACGCTGCCCAGCGCGTCCCACTTCTTCTGCCAGTGCGCCGGTGAGGCGATGAACAGGTTGGTCAGGTTGATCGGCAGGAAGCTGTCCGGCTCCTTGGTCGTCAACTCAATCGTGAGGTTGTCGATCTTGCGTGCCGACACCAGGTTCGGCATGCGCGACAAGGTGACGCCGATCTGGTCCGGCGCGAAATGGCGCGCGTCCTTCTTCAGCACCTTTTCCACGTTCCAGACGATGGCGTCGGCGTTCAGGTCCGAGCCGTCGTGGAACTTCACCCCCGGGCGCAGCTTGAACACCCACTTAGTCTTGTCTTTGTCGTCCACCTTCCACTCGGTGGCAAGGCCGGGGATCAGAACGCTGGGCTTGTCCGCCGAGGACAGGTCCCAGTGCGTCAGCGCGTCAAACAGCGGAATGCCGGTGAAGCGGTTGCCTTCGAAGCCCTGATCCGGTTGTCCGGTGGTCTTGGGGATGTCGGCGGCGGTCATGGCAATGCGCAGGGTCCCCTGCGCATGGACGGCAAGCGGAAACGCCAGGACAACGGCCGCCGCGGCAACCAGTTTGTTCAAGTTCATGTTCATCACTCCCTTTGGGCAACGTTATGGAACAGACCTCCGATGAAGCAAGGGCCATGCCGACTTCCGGGGCGCGGGCACGCGGCTGGCGGTCCGGCAACGGGTTGCAGCACAGCGGTGCGCCGAATCTCCTTCGGCACCATGATTGTGCATGCCGGGCGCTCTACGTCAATGCATGCCGGTGTAAAGTGCGACCCTGCCATGCTGAACATCAACGCCGACCGCCTCTGGCGGTCTCTCATGGACCTGGCCCGGATCGGCGCCACCCCGAAGGGCGGAGTGCGCCGCATCACCTTGACCGAAGAGGACCGGCGCGGGCGCGACCAGTTCGTCGCTTGGTGCCGGGAAGCCGGCCTGACGGTCGAGGTGGACGCCATCGGCAACATCTTCGGCCGCCGCCCGGGTACCGACCCCGCCGCACTGCCGGTGGCCATGGGCAGCCATCTCGATTCGCAGCCTTCGGGCGGGAAGTTCGACGGCGCCTACGGCGTCATGGCCGGGCTGGAGGTGGTGCGCACGCTGAACGACGCCGGATTGAGGACTCGCGCGCCGGTCGAGGTCGCGGCCTGGACCAACGAGGAGGGTTCGCGCTTCGTGCCGACCATGATGGGGTCGGGGGTATATGCCGGGGTCTACGAGCTGGACTATGCGCTGGCGCAGAAGGACGTCGAGGGCGTCAGCGTGCGCGAGGCGCTTGCCGCCACCGGCTATGGCGGGCCGGCGCAACCCCACAGGCTGGGCGCCTACTTCGAGACCCACATCGAGCAAGGCCCGGTGCTGGAGCAGACGAAGACCACCATTGGCGTGGTGCTGGGGGCACTCGGGCAGCGTTGGTTTGACCTTGTCCTGTCAGGTCAGGACTCCCATGCCGGCCCGACGCCGATGGAGACACGACGCGACGCGCTGCTGGCTGCGAGCCGCGTGGTGGTGGAAGTCAACCGAATCGCCACTACCTTTCCTGACTATGCGCGCGGCACGGTCGGATTCATCCAGGTGAAGCCCAATTCACGCAACGTGGTGCCGGGCGAGGTGCGCATGACCGTGGACCTGCGCAACGCGAAGGACGCGACGCTGAGCGCGATGGTCGAGGAATTGAAGCGGTGCGTCGCCCGGGTCGCCGCCGAATGCCGCGTCGAGGCGAAGCTGGACCAGGTGGTCTACTTTCCGCCCAGCGAATTCGCGCCCGAGCTGGTGGCGAGCGTGCGCGAGGGCGCGAAGGGCTTCGGCTACACGCATCGCAACATCGTCAGCGGTGCTGCGCACGACGCGGTCTACATGGCGCGCATCGCCCCCACCGCGATGGTGTTCGTACCCTGCGAGGGTGGCATCAGCCACAATGAGATCGAAAGCGCGCGGCCCGAGGACATCGCGGCGGGCTGCAACGTGCTGCTGCACGCCGTATTGGCGCGCGCAGGCAGGGCCTAGCCGGCGGGCGGCGCCTCGCGCGCCAGCACCTGCTGCGCGGCGGCTGCGGCGGCCGCGCCCGGCTCGGCGCCGCCGGCCAGCTGCACCGTCGGGAAGGCGAACCGGATGCCGTTCTCGTCGAAGGCCTTCTTGATCATCGCCAGGGCCTTGCGCCGGATCACGAACTGCTCGCCCGGCAGCGTCTTCATCTTCATGCGGATCTAGATCGCGAAGTCGCCGAACTGCTCTACGCCCTGCATCTTGAGCGGTTTGAGGAAGTGGCGGCCGAGTTCCGGATCCGCGGCCAGCGCCTGGCCGATGCGCTTGATCAGCTTCTTGGCCTTGTCGAGGTCGCTGTCGCAGGTGATGCCGACGGTTAGCTTGTCGATCACCCAGTCGCGGCTCATGTTCTGGATCGCGCCCAGCGTGCCGAAGGGCAAGGTGAACACCGGGCCGCGATGGTGCCGCAGCCGCACCGAGCGCAGGCTGAAGGACTCGACCACGCCCTTGAAGTTGCCGCTCTGGATGTACTCGCCGATGCGGAACGCGTCGTCGATAAGGAAGAACACGCCGCTCACGATGTCCTTGGCCAGCGTCTGCGCGCCGAAGCCGATGGCAAGGCCCACCACCCCGGCGCCGGCCAGCAGCGGCGTGATCTGCACGCCCAGCGCCCATAGCGCCGACAGGACCAGCATCGCGAGCAGTAGCACCGCGACGGTGACGCGCAGCAGCGGCAGCAAGGTGAGCAGGCGCGACTTGGCGCCCGGCGGCTCGTGCGGCCCGGCCGGCGCGATCTTCGCCATGCGCTGGTCCACCAGCGAGCGGATCGCGATCCAGACCCCGTGCGCGAGCAGCGCAAGCACCGCCACCCCCAGCAGCCGCAGGCCCATGCGCGCCAGCGGATGCCCGGACTCGACCAGGGCCTCGAGCGGTGTGTCGAGCGCCACGGCCGCCGCGCCGAGTCCAGTCAGGGCGGTGACGAAGCGGGCGAGCGAGAGCACGATGGCCGGCAGCGCGCTCTGCTCGGGCTGGTCCCGCCAGTAGAAGTACACGATCGGCCGCAGGCCGATCAGCAGCGCGATGACGATTGCGGCAATCGCCGCGACACCCGCCGCTTCCGCGCGCAGCAGCGAGGTGAGGTGGACGCCGGCCGCGAGCAGGGCGAGCACGAAGGCGCGCGGAAAGAGCGGCTGGCCTGCGCCGGTGCCGCGGGGGAAGAGGGCGAGCGAGGCCACCACGAGAACGCCCGCCGCGGCGGTGTAGAGGGCGAAGCGCAGCGCGCCGCCCGCGTGCGCTGCGCCGGCCGCATGCTCCAGCGCCCCGGGCACGATGCGGCCGAAGGCGAGCAGCGCAAGCGCCGCCATCGCCGCCGCCGCGAGCCAGCGCGAGCGGGACGGTTCGACCGGCACCAGCCGCAGGTCCGGTCGCCCCGCGGACAGGGTGACCGCGACCAGCATCCAGGAGAGGCGCAGCGCGAACACGAGCAGGAACACCGACAGCGCGATCTCCTGCGCGCCCGGCGGCCAGGCGAGCGCGGTGGAGGCGCCCATCGCGGCGACCATGAACAGGACTAGCGCGGAGGCCGACAGGGTCAGGCGGCGCAGGCCGATGCGCAGCGCCGCCGTCGGGGACTCGGCCCGGGCGACGCGCAATGCGCGCAACGGCGAGTAGGCGTAGGTCCAGAACAGCCATTCCATCGCGATCGCCGTGAACAGCAGGATCGCGAAATAGGTGAGTCCGCGCACGCCCGGGCCGCTCATGAGGGCGCCGCGCGTTGCCGCGGCGGTCCTGGCCAGGTCTTCGGGCGCGCGCGCGACGTTCGAGTGCAGCGACGCGATCCGCTCCTTGGCGCCCGCGAGCGCATCCACCGACCAGCCCGCGAGGCCGGGCCCGGAGTCGCCCTGCGCCGCCGATGCACCGGGCACCAGCAAAGCAAGCGCGAAGAGGAACCCCAGCAGCCGCGTCATGCCGCGTCCTCTGCCCAGTCGGCCGGCGCGCGTGCGGCCGAGGCGTCCGCATACGGCGGCAGAACGCGGACCAACTCAACCCCGGCCCTGAGGACTCTGGCTTGGCAGCCGAGTCGTTCGTCGTCAGCCGCCCCGACCCGCCGCAGCGTGCCGCGCTCGCCCTCCGCCATCGGCGAGAGCCGGTCGGCCCCGGTCGCCACGCGTACCCGGCAGGTGCCGCAACGGCCGCGTCCGGAGCACACGCTGGCGTGCGGCACCTCGCCCAGGCGGCTCAACTCCAGGATCGACAGTCCGGCGCGGCCCCGCGCGCGCAGCCCCTCGTCGTAGGCAACCTCCACCCGCTTGAACCGGTCGCGCAGCATCCGCCAGCCGAGGATTCCGAAGGCAACTAGCACCAGCGCCGCGTAACCCCACAGGATGCGCGATTGGACCGCTTCCAGCGGCTTGGTGACCGCCACCACCTTATTCAGGTTGTCGATGATGTGCTGGCGCCAGGCCGGGTCGGCCGCCAGCTTCGCCAGCACCTCCTTGCCGGCTTCGGCGAATCCGAGCAGCGCCACGATCGGGATCGCAAACAGCAACGGCAGCACCAGGCCGCCAATCCGCCGCCACACCGGCTTCAGCACCAGCCAGGAGTACAGGCCCACCGCGGCGTGCATCCACACCACCATGACGACGCAGACCTGCTGGAAGGCGTGGTGCGGCGAGAAGCTCCAGTTGACGGCCAGCATCTGGCCGAAGGTGGCGTCGAACCCGGGCGAGACCACGCCCGCCATGTGCATCACCACGGCGTGGTTGAGAAGCAGCGGGGGCGTCGCCAGCCCGAGCAGCAGCTGCACCACGTCGGTCCGGGACATGGTCAGGGACCGCCGGGAGGCGATGGCGTACAGGCCCAGCGCGATGTGGAGGATCGTGGCGGCGGCCAGCATGAGGTTGCCAAGGCCGCTGCGCCACGGACCCATCAGGTAGGGACGCGCCGCCTCCATGAGCACGAGCGAATGCAGTCCCAGGATGAGATTGCCTAGGTGCCCGGCAACGAACGCCATCAGCACCAGCCCGCACGCCAGCCTCACGGAACGCAACGCGAGATCGGCGCTCATGAACCTCCTGGCGGGAATTACAGGGTTATGGGACTAGAATCGCGCATCGCACCCGAGGACCCGGACTTGATCCCCCGCGCCCTGTTCACGCCCGAGCACGAAACCTTCCGCGACAGCGTCCGGCGCTTCATGGAAGCCGAGGTGAAGCCCCACGATGAGAAATGGCAGGAGCAGGGCTACGCCGACAAGTCGGTGTGGAAGAAGGCCGGCGAGCACGGGTTCCTGTGTATGAGCATGCCCGAGGAGTACGGCGGCTCGGGCGCGGACAAGCTCTTCAGCATGGTGCTCATCGAGGAGCAGTCGCGGATCAACAATTCATCCCTCGGCTGGGGGCTGCACTCCGAGATCGTCGCGCCCTATCTGCTCAACTACGGCAGCGAGGCGCTGAAGCGCAAGTACCTGCCGAAGATGGCTTCCGGCGACATGGTGGGGGCGATTGCCATGAGCGAGCCCGGCGCCGGATCCGACCTGCAGGCGGTGAAGGCCACCGCCATCCGCAAGGGTGACAAATACATCCTCAACGGCTCCAAGACCTTCATCACCAATGGCTGGAACTCGGACCTGGTAATCGTGGTGGCGAAAACCGACCCGGCCAAGGGTGCCAAGGGCACCAGCCTGGTGGTGGTGGACACCACCATGAAGGGCTTCGCCAAGGGCAAGCGGCTGAAGAAGATGGGTCTCAAGGGGCAGGACACCGCGGAACTGTTCTTCGACAATGTCGAAGTGCCGGCCGAGAATCTGCTTGGCCAGGAGAACAACGGCTTCATCTATCTCATGCAGGAGCTGCCCTGGGAGCGGATGCAGATCGCCATCGGCGCCACGGCGAAGTGCGAGGCGGCGCTGGGCTGGACCATCGCCTACGTGAACGAGAGGAAGGCCTTCGGCAAGCCGGTGGCGAGCTTCCAGAATACGCGCTTCAAGCTGGCGGAGATTGCCACCGAGGTTCAGGTGATGCGGGTGTTCGTGGACCGCTGCATGGAGCTGCTGCTGGAGAAGAAGCTGGACACGGCGACCGCCTCGATGGCCAAGATGTGGGCCTCGGACATGGAAGGCAAGGTACTGGACGAATGCCTGCAGCTGCACGGCGGCTACGGCTTCATGTGGGAATTCCCGATCTCGCAGGCTTACGTCGATGCGCGCGTGCAGCGCATCTACGGCGGCACCAACGAAATCATGAAGGAAGTCATCTCCCGCTCCCTCGGGCTCGGAGGCAAGGATTAATCAGGGACAGTCCACGTTTTCCCTGGCGGAAAACGTGGACTGTCCCTATTTTTAGGAGGAAGGTATGGCTGAAGCGATGGTTTTCGACGCAATTCGTACGCCGCGTGGCCGGGGCAAGTCGAGTGGCTCGCTGCATGAAGTGAAGCCGATCACTTTGCTCACTGGCGTGCTGAAGGAACTGCAGCACCGTCATGACCTGGACACCGCGCAGGTGGACGACGTGGTCATGGGCTGCGTAACGCCGGTGGGCGAGCAGGGCAGCTGCATCGCCAAGACCGCGGCGCTCGCCGCGGGCTGGGACTTCAAGGCCTCGGGCGTGCAACTCAACCGCTTCTGCGCTTCGGGCCTGGAGGCGGTGAACATGGCAGCGCAGAAAGTGCGCTCGGGTTGGGAGGACCTGGTGGTAGCCGGCGGCGTGGAATCCATGTCGCGCGTGCCGCTGGGCACCGACCGCGGCCCCTGGGCCTGCGATCCGGAAACCGCCTTCGACACCGCGTTCATCCCGCAGGGCATCAGCGCCGACCTGATCGCCACGCTGGAGGGCTTCAGCCGCGAGGACGTGGACGCCTACGCGCTGCGCTCGCAGCAGCGCGCCGGTGCGGCGCGCGACGCGGGCTTGTTCAAGAACTCCGTGGTGCCGGTGCAGGACAGCCTCGGCGACGTGATCCTGGACCACGACGAATTCATTCGTCCGCAGACCACCCTGGAAGGGCTGGCTGCGCTGAAGACCTCCTTCGACAAGATGGGCGAGATGGGCTACGACGCGGTCGCGATCCAGCGCTACCCGCAAGTCGAGCGCATCCGGCACGTGCACACGCCGGGCAATTCCTCGGGCATCGTGGATGGCGCCGCGGCGGTGCTGATCGGCACCGAGGCCAAAGGCAAGGCGCTGGGCCTCGCGCCGCGCGCGCGCATCGTCGCGGTGGCGCTCTCGGGCGCGGATCCGACCATCATGCTTACCGGCCCGATGCCGGCGGCAAGGAAGGCGCTCGCCAAGGCGGGACTGACCGTCGACCAGATCGAATTGTTCGAGGTCAACGAGGCATTCGCCGTGGTGCCGATGAAGTTCATGAAGGAGATGGGCGTGCCTGCCGAGAAGGTGAATGTAAACGGCGGCGCCATTGCTATGGGCCATCCGCTGGGAGCCACCGGCGCCATGATCCTGGGCACCCTGATAGACGAGTTGCACCGGCGCAAGCTGCGCTATGGCCTGGCGACGCTGTGCGTCGGCGGCGGCATGGGCATCGCCACGATCGTGGAGCGCGTCTGAGATGAGCGAGGCAGCTTCGCCGATCCGCTGGGAGCAGGACGCCATCGGCATTGTCGCGGTTACCTTCGACGCTCCCGGCGCGCCGGTCAACACCATGACCGAGGCCTGGGACGCTGCTTTCGCCGAGACGATCGAGAAACTCGCCAAGGAGAAGACCTCCATCAAGGGCGTGATCCTCGCATCGGCGAAGAAGACCTTTTTCGCCGGCGCGGAGTTGAAGGATGTACTCAAGTACGGCCCGGAGGATGGCCCGAAACTGTTTCACTGGATCGAGGCTACCAAGAAGCAGCTTCGCCAGCTGGAAACGCTGGGCATCCCGGTGGTTGCTGCGCTGGAAGGCACTGCGCTGGGCGGCGGCTGGGAGATCGCGCTGAGCGCGCATTGCCGCATCGTGCTGGACGATCCGTCCATCCAGCTGGGATTGCCTGAAGTGACGCTGGGCCTGTTGCCCGGCGCGGGCGGCGTCACCAAGACGGTGCGGATGCTCGGCCTGCAGGCCTCGTTCCCGTACCTGGTCGAAGGCAAGACCATGAAGCCGGAGGAAGCCGCGCAACTGGGCCTAGTGCAGGGCCTTGCCGCCAGCAAGGATGACCTGTTTCGCATGGCACGCGAATGGATCGCCGCCAATCCCTCCCCGAAGCAACCCTGGGACAGTTCCGATTACCGCATACCCGGAGGCGGGCCCTCCAGCCCGAAGATCTCGCAGATGCTGTCGGTGGCGCCAGCGATGGTGGTGGAGAAGACCCGCGGCCTGTACCCGGCGCCGAAGGCGATCATGGGCGCGATGGTGGAAGGCGCCTACGTCGGCTTCGACACCGCGCTGCGCATCGAGTCGCGCTACCTCGCGCGCCTCGCGGTCGGCCCGGTGGCAAAAAACCTGATCACGCTGTTCTTCAATCGCACCGCGATCCGCTCGGGCGCCTCCCGTCCCAAGGGCGTGCCGAAGTGGAAGGCGACGAAGGTCGGCATTCTCGGCGCCGGCATGATGGGCGGCGGCATCGCCTTCGCCACCGCCAACCGCGGCATTGCCTGCGTGCTGAAGGACGTCAACCTGGAGGCGGCCGAGAAAGGCCGCGGCTACACCGAGAAGGTGCTCTCGAAGCGCAAGAAGCCCGCGGACAAGGCCCTTGCGCTCATCAAGGCCACTGCCGACTACAAGGACCTGCAGGGCTGCGACCTCATCATAGAGGCGGTGTTCGAGAAGCGCGACCTGAAGGCGCAGGTGACGAAGGACGCCGAACCCATGCTCGCCGCGGGCGGCATATTCGCCTCCAACACCTCCACGCTGCCGATCACGGGCCTCGCGAAGGCTTCCGCCAGGCCGGAGAATTTCATCGGCCTGCATTTCTTCTCGCCGGTGGATCGCATGGAGCTGGTGGAGATCATCAAGGGCGCGCAGACCTCGCCTGAGACCCTCGCCAAGGGCTACGACTACGTGCTGCAGATCGGCAAGACGCCCATCGTGGTCAACGACTCGCGCGGCTTCTACACTAGCCGCACCTTCGGCACCTTCGTGCAGGAAGGCTGCGCCATGCTGGCCGAAGGCATTCCCGCGGCGGCGATCGAGAACGCGGCGCGCCAGGCCGGCATGCCGGTGGGGCCGCTGGAGGTGATCGACCAGACCTCGCTTGCGCTCTCCATGGCGGTGATGGAACAGACACTCGCGGACCTGAAGGCCGAGGACAAGCCGCTGCCGCCGGAGCATCCGGGGCAGAAGGTGATCGTGCGCATGGTGCAGGAACTCAAGCGCGCCGGCCGCGCGGCTGGCGGTGGTTTCTACGATTACCCGAAGGATGGCAAGAAGACATTGTGGCCCGGCCTGTCGAAAGCCTTCGGTGGCGGCGCGGCCTTCGACCTGCAGGAAATGAAGGATCGCATGCTCTATCGGCAGGCGATCGAGACCGCGCGCTGCCTGGAGGAACGCGTGCTGGAGACGGTGCACGACGGCAACATTGGCTCCATTTTCGGCATCGGCTTTCCGGCGTGGACCGGCGGCGCGCTGCAATTCATCAATTCCGTCGGCGTGAAGAAGTTCGTGGAACGCGCCGACGAGCTGGCGAAGAAACACGGCAAGCGCTTCGCGCCGCCGCAGCTGCTGCGGGACAAGGCGGCAAAGGGCGAGGCGCTGGGCTAGGAGAAGCGCAGGCCTAGCGCCGCCCACCCAGGACCAGCACGTTGCCCGCGATGGACACCGCGACACCCGCCGCGGTGAGCCAGTGCCAGGCAAAGCCCTCGAACGCGGTGGAGACGCAGAGCGCCACCACCGGTGCCATCACGCCCACGTAAGAGGCGCGCGCGACGCCGATGC
>Ga0169931_10010784_pt1 | contig 12980 bp, 11 predicted proteins | sample Kivu_15m_20L_FD_129675 | JGI IMG/M metagenome (GOLD analysis project Ga0169931, IMG submission 129675) | Freshwater microbial communities from Lake Kivu, Western Province, Rwanda to study Microbial Dark Matter (Phase II) - Kivu_15m_20L... | ecosystem: Environmental > Aquatic > Freshwater > Lake...
CGGCTGTCCAACAAGCCCTTCCTCGCCAATGGCGACCCCGGCAGTTGGAACGCCAGCGAATCGGGCCACCCGCACCTGTTCCAGGACAGCGACGGCCGTACCTGGCTGTTCTACCAGGGGAACAACGACAACGGGAAAACCTGGTACCTGTCCAACCGGGAAGTGCTATGGAATGAGCAGGGCCCGTATCTGCGGTAGCGGCCTTTCTTGTCCGCTCATTCGATGGTCAGCGCGGAGGCCTTCCGACAGTATCCTGACTCGCCAGCGGTGTCCCCGGCGCAAGGGAGACCCGACCAAGTGAGTGCTTGTGGATCACATTTCAGCAATTTTGAGCGACAAACAGGTTTGTCGTGCATGGATGAGCAACAAGTTTTTTGTTGATCATTTTTGCACGATTTTGAGCTACTAATGTCTTTTCCGCTCATAAATCACTACTTTTGAGGTCTTATCTAACCGTATGGATACGCAACAGGCCGTCCATTATCACTACAGAGGGTTCCCGCCCCGGGAACTGAAGCTTGAGAAGATCCTGGCGTCTCTGCTCAAAGCCACCGACGCCCTGGCCCGCTACGACCAGGTCCTCCAGTCGCTGCACAGCACGGCGTTCTTCCTGGCACCCTTGCGGAACCAGGAGGCGGTGATATCCTCGAGGATGGAAGGCACCATCAGCACATTGGATGAGATCCTGCAATACGAGGCCGATAGGGATCCACACGGGGAAGAGGACTCCGGGAGCGTCCGTTCCGACGTGTATGAGACCATCCTGTATCACCGGGCGCTGACGAACGCCCAGCGGGCCATGCAGGATGGATACCCCTTGTCGCAACATCTCGTACGATCGATCCATCAGCAACTGCTATCCCACGGTCGGGATGCGGGAAAGGCGCCGGGACAGTACAAGACGGAACAGAACTACCTCGCCGACAGGGTCAAACAGCGGATCGAGTTCGTACCCATCAGCCCGGAGAAACTGACGGACGGGATGGAAGGACTCTTCACCTACCTGCAGGAAAGCCAGGATGCCGTGCTGATCAAGACGGCGCTGATGCACCTGGAGTTCGAGGCCCTGCATCCGTTCAAGGACGGCAATGGCCGCATCGGGAGAATGCTGATCACCCTGTACCTGTGGTCCACCGGGACCATTTCCGCGCCCCATTTCTACATCAGCGGCTACATGGAACAGCACAAGGATGCCTATATCGACACGATGCGCAAAGTGTCTTCCGACGGCAACTGGGAGGACTGGTGCAACTTTTTCTTCAAAGCCGTCGAAGAACAGGCATTCCGGAACATCCGGACAGCCGGCAACATCAGACAACTCTACGAGGACATGAAGCCCGTGTTCGTCGATACGCTCTCGTCAAAATGGAGTACGCAGGCCCTGGATTTCATGTTCTCGAACCCGATCTTCAAGAACAGCCGCTTCCGAAGTGAGAGCGGCATTCCCACACCCACCGCGACGAGGTTCACACGGCTGCTGCAGGAAAGGAACATCATCCGGACGATACAGGACGCGTCCGGGAGAAGACCCGCGCTGTACGCCTTCGAACCGCTGCTGGAACTGGTGAGGGTGTGATGGGTCCGACATACCCAATATCATCAACAGCGTCAGTTGTTTCATGGCTATTCCATGAGCGATCATGGATCGGATTCCATCTTTCCCATTGCCGTGCTGTGTTCAACCCATAAATGCGAAATCAAAGCAAACGGCAAAAACATTTCAGGTGGAACCGTCGATTCGTTCAAGGTGGGCGCACAGGAAACCCTGTCGTGACGTATCATGAGCCACGGCCGAGGGGGCGACCTCGACCGTCTGCTCCCCTGTGCCGTCCAGCACGATTGGATGGATTCGTGCCCGTTCCCTGTACGCGGTTCAGTCGCCGTTTAACATCCGATGATCGGGAATGAGGGTTGGTTTGGGCTGAAGTTAGAATTTTGTCGGGTCTACTACCGTAAACATCCTCGAATCCCTGCCCGCCATGTAGAGCAGTCCATTCTTGCCGGCCATTCCATACACTTTTTTCAATTTCCAGGAAGGCGCCACGTAGTCGATCCTGGGTTGTTGGGGTGAAGAGATGTCTATCTGAACGAAAGTATCATTGATCGAATTGATGATATAGGCTTTGTTTCCCATGACGACGACGCGGTTGGGTCCATATAACTGATCGGACCGAAGATAACCGATCTCTGAGGTCTTGAGGGGATTGGAAATATCGAATGCGATCAAGGAGTTGGATGAATAACCGATGGATATCAGTTTGCCTTGGAATTCCTGGAAACTGCAGATACACCCATACCTGGCCGAGTCCGACACTGTCGCCACCAGTTTCGGATGGAGCTTGTCGGACACATCGATCACCCGGAGCGATCTTCCCACCTTGACCGGCCCAGCCGAAAAACATCCACCGGTAAAGGCGTAATGCCCCTTGACGAACACGGCGAAGGTGCCGTCATTCCCTGTGGATACGCTGCTGATCATCTTGGGCCGCGAGGGGGTCCGTGCATCCGCGATGTAGAGCTTGCTCTCATCATCGTGGGTCAGGTACAGATAGCCCTCGTGATACAGTACTTTCCGGAGTTTATCCGCACCCGGCCCGCCTTCACCCACCGTGAACGAATACACCTTCTTGAGTTCTTTGGGATCACTCGCATCGACGACGATGCATTTCCGATTCGAGAAAGACGTGATGTACACGTATTGCTTGTATTTCGATACCCCCATGGCATCCAACAGCTCCGGATCCCGGAAACTGGACAACAACCTGGGTGTTGCCGGTTGGGAGATGTCGATGACTGCCAGGTTGTTGCTTCCTCGGCAGGGAACATAGGCGATTTGGCCATCAATCAGCACATCCTCGGGTTCATCCAGTTCCTTGGAATCATACAGGCTGCCGACCAGCCCGGCCTCGAAATCCTTCCGGAGCTGGGGCAGATAGGTGTTCTTCTGGGGGGTCAAAGTCTTTTCGTACAGGTCCTTTCTGGAAAAAGCGGCCCTGACGATGAAACCCTTGTTCGTACCGCCAACGACGATGACCGAGTCCATAATGTCCACAGATATGGCATGGTCCAGCCAATCCCCCGCCACACCGGTGGGCACAGGGCCCTCGTCGATCCAGGACCGACCCTCGTCGTAGGTGATGAAAACACTTTTGCTTTGGGTGTATGTGGTGTAGATCAGCGTGTTGTATCCGAGGGCAACAAAGTCGTCCGCGGCTCCGCCCGGCTTCGTCATCCGGGTGAAATTACCCTTTGAATCCTGGTTGACCTTGTACACGAAGCCGGATTCGCTGGCCTGGATGATGGTTTCGGGCCTGATGTATTCCGTAGCATACAACGCCGTGGCAGAATCCATCCTGCACAGTGGAAACCAGTCCTGTCCGTCATTGGATGACTTGTAGACAGTCCCGTGCCACCCATTGACGAACAGGGCATCACGGCCCATGTCGAACCGGTACAGGGCATTGGGGGATATGGGGCCTATCTTCTGGAATGTGCTGCCCTTGTCCATGCTGCGGTATACGGAACCTCCCGTGCTGTCGGTATCACTGACGAGCACCGTACCGTGTTTGGTGACCATGAGGCCGTAGGAAAGGGCCTTGCCACCGTTACTCGCGCCATAGGATATCTTGTTGACTCTTTCCCAGGTGACGCCGTAATCCCGGGACCGGTAGAACTCGGAACTCTCATTGATCGCATAACATAACCCATTGCCGGCACTCGCAATGCAGGTCACCCCCGTTCTTTGTTGGGAAGAGGGCAGGCGTTGTCCCTTGGTCCAATGCAGGCCGTTGTCCGTGCTGTAGTAGATCCATCCGGGATTCGGGGCCCTCGTGCCGCAGATCAACGTCTGGTTTCCCGCATACGCGATCGCATCGATCCTTCCGTCCTTGACCAGTTCAAGGACCTTCCAAGGTATTTCCGCTGCAACCCCATCGATGGCCGCCATGACCAGGCATAGGATGACTGCTCCGATCGACATGTTGCGCCGCATTATCGTCATATTGAAAGATGTTAAGTGTGAACGATCCTCCCATGGAGTGGTCCGGCGACATCAGGGCTTGATGACCCACATTCTTTCTGTCACGATGTCTCCACCCGGATACTGGCTTGACACGGCCGCTTTCACATTTTTTTCGTTCAACGTGTATTCACTCACCGGATACTGCCAGCGCAGTGCCTGTTTGCCGCTGGGGACACCGCTTCCCTTGACGGCCATGACAGGTATGCCCGTCCGTCGCTGCGTGTAGAATGGCTCGAAGTACGAATTGTTGACACCGGCTATGTAACGCTGGAAGAGGATCTGCTGAAGGGCGCGATTCGGGTTGAATTGTACCCGGGGACCGGCGAGATACCTGTTGATGGTGTCCGTCGGAATGTTGTACCGGGCCATGGAGGCGGTGATCCCTCTTTTGTAGTACGTCTCGGCATCGGCGAGGCTACCCCACCAGCTCCGGGCAATACCCTCGCCGATGGCGAAGTTGACTTCGTGGAAACCGAGGTACAGGTTCGTCTCATAATCGGCCCGTTGAAAGTACTTGATGTTCACGATGGAGGCCTGAGAGGCCCTTGCCGTGTTGTAGGCCCCTGACGAATCCGAGGGAAGGCCGCTGTAGGCAGAGTAGTCGAAGATCGACTTGCCGGCGGCCTTGGCGGCAGCTGTGATGTCCGCCCACTGCATCAACCGTGGATCCCTGTACTGGATCAGTGTATCGGTAAAGTCCTTTGCCATTCCATAGTATACATAGGCCGGATTGTTGAAGAACGGAGTAGGCGTCACCGTGTTGGTCATCTGCTGGGCATTGTCGGCGTTGCTTTCGAACATGGGGTACTTGAGGGGATTATTCATCATGTCTGCGAAGAGCACCTTCGGATTGAGGTCCGGGTCGGATGTCTTATTGGACAGGGACATAATGACCCGAAGCCTGAACGAGTTGACGAACCTTCTCCATTTGGAGAGGTTGTTCGCGTAGATGAAATCACCCGATATCACCGATGACGATCCGGGCGTTGTGGACAATAGGTTGTTGGCGGTGTCGAGGTTCGCGAGGATGACCTGGTATACCTTCTTCTGGGCATCGTAGGCGGGTTGCTTCACTCCGTTGAGGAGCTGCACGGTCTGGGTGCAGGGCACATCGCCGAACTTGTTCGTCAGCGAGTAAAAATGAATGGCGGTGATGAGTTTCCCAATGGCCCTGTAGGCCGCATTGGCAGCGGGTGCCGATGACATCGTTGTCGCATCGGTGATGCGCAGGTACTCGTTCATTGACGTTGTCACCCACTGGTAGGATTGGGAGATCTGGGAGTGGAAGGAGAAACCCACGAAATACTGCATGGCCGTTCCGGAGCCGTAGTTAGGGTCTTCATTCGCACCGCTGCTCGCCGTGGGGGAAATGTTGAACAGGTCGGATTCGAGACTGGTCAGCATCGAACTCGGTACAGGTGCGGATGGCGCATTGGGATTGGATTGGAAATAATCCATCTTCTTGCAGGATGATATCGCTCCGATCAGGATGAACACGGATAGGCATGTTACGATTCTCATATCAGTGGATTGACGGTGATTAAAAGTTGAACTTGAACTGAATGCCGAAGGACCTGGCCGCAGGTGACTTCAGACTGGCATTTTGCCCCTCGATGCCAACGATCCAGCTGGGATCATCACCCCAGGACAAGGCATTGGCGAACAACAGGAGGTTTTCGCCGAAGACCGATACCTCTCCAGATCCGTTCTTTTTGCCGAATACCCGCTTCGGTAACATCCAGCCGATGGACACGGTCCTGAGCTTCAGATAATCGGCATCAAGGAACGATTCCGTCCTACCCCCACTGATGTTTCCGATTGATTTTGCCCATGCCTCGTAGCTGACCGGCGTCGTGTTGGGAGCATATTTCCGGGTGTCAGTGATGATATTGCCCAACCCGTCATATGTCACCGTCCCACCTGTCACTACGACTCCCTTACCCACGTAGTTCACCATTCCTTTGGCGGCATCCTCCCGGGCCTTGGGGTCATAGTTGGTACTCGTCCCGGCGCGAACCATCCTGGGAAGAATCGAGAAGTACTTGCCCCCTTTTCTTCCATCTAGGGTGAAACTCAAGGAGAAATCCTTGTATACCATCCGACTTTGGAGGCCATACATGAAATCGGGATTGTAGTTCCCTGCGTACCGGAGGAAGGGGTCCAGCTGGTTCAGGCCATTGCTTGCGAGGATCATCTCACCCTGGGCATTCTTCAAGATGGGCCTGGCGTAGATCTGGTCCACACGCGTACCGACCTCGATGAAGCCATTCCGGGGCAAGCCGTTCTCCATTTCCTTCAGATAGGTGTGGAACCTGAAGATGTTCATGTCGAGGAACCACTTGAATCGCTTGGCCCGCACCGGTACGGTGTTCAGTGTCAGTTCAAGTCCTCTGGTTTCGTTCTTTCGGCCATTGGCCACCACGGAATTATACCCCGTGGTGATGGAGACGGACTGAGAGATGATGTTGTTGTAATCCAGCCGGTTGAAATAGGTCAGGTCCAAACTCAACCGGTTATCGAGAAACGCCGCATTTGCACCGATCTCATAGGTTCTGCTCGCACCCGGCAACAGGTTGTCGGAGATCAGGCTTCTGGGAGAGGTCATGGTGGGCATGTTGTTGTAGACGCCCACAGGATAGGTCTGCACCTGTCCGTACGTACTCCCGGTGTTGCCCGTGTTGACCTGTGCGATGGAGGAGCGGACCTTGAGGAAATTGATCGATTTGGGGAGATTCAACCAATCGGAAAGCACCAGGGAGAGGGCTGCGGAGGGGTAGAAATAAGAGTTGCTCTTTACGGGCAGGGTGGAGACCCAGTCATTTCTGCCCGTCAGAGATACGTAAAGGGGTTTCCAGAACTTGACGTCCACATTGGCGAACAAACTCTTCGTTTGACTTTCCAGCAGGGAGTTGGATGCCCGGACAGGATTCCTCGAATTGGTCATGTTGTAGATCAATGGAGTGACCAATCCATCCGTGGAAAGGGAGCTCAGGTTGTTTTGGTTGTAATAATAGGACGCACCGCCGATGGCATCGATCGTGAGGTTTTCGGAAACTTGTTTCTTGTAGGTGAGGATGGCATCGTTGTTGATGGTGAAACTACGGTTGTTCGATATCGAGTAGTTGCCAAAGGGTACGCCCGTGTATCCAACGGGTATCTTCTCGGTTGTGCCGAGGTTGTTCGAATTGACACCCACGCGGAGTTTAAGCGTCAATTCCTTCGGTATGAACGTGTAATCCCCGGACATCTGACCATACAGCGCATCGTTATCATAGGTGTTGATGTTCTGATAGGAGATGAAATACGGGTTGTTGTAGTACCCGGTTTGCTGGAACCGCTGTTTGGTTCCCACAAAGGCCGGGTCCCAGTAATTCTTTGAATCCTCCAGGTCTATGTCCGCACCCAGCCAAAAGGACAGACTGTAGATGTAATCATTCGTTCCATATCGCGGGATACGATAATTGGGGGAACTCATCTTGGTGTAGTTCAGGGTCGTGTTCACCTGGAGCTTGGGGGTGAAATCATACTTGGCACCGATGGAAAACCCGTAAATGCTCATCTTGGTGTTCGGAACAATACCTAGCTGATATCCCTGTGACAGCGACACCCGATAGCTTCCCTTTTCATTTCCGGCCTCGAAGTTCAGGTTGTTCTGAGAGATCATGCCGGTCCGGAGAAATCTGACCAGATTGCCCTTGCCACCCGAATGATCCACCCAGGGAATGGGAGTCCTGTTGCCGGTGAGCGGATCAATGGGACTGTTCCATTGCTTGATCAGACGTCCATCCAACTTGGGGCCCCATGTGAATCCGCCGCCTTCGATCCCCACACCGGAACCATTTACGTACTCATACCCTCCATTGGCGCCTGCTCCGTACTCGGTCTGTACTTTGGGGGAGGTCAGCAGGCTTGGCTGGATGGATGTAGTGGATGTGTATTCCACCTTCACCTGATTCGCCTTCCCCTTTTTGAGGGTGATCAGAATCGCTCCGTTGATGCCCCGGGAACCGAATAGGGCCGCTGCGGTGGAACCTTTCAGCACATCCACATTCTCGATATCGTTGAAATTCAGGTTCCAGGTACTGGTGTTGATCGGCGTGCCGTCCACCACGATCAGGGGAGACACACCCCTAAGCCGGATATCCGAACTGATCAACATCTCCGTGGAACCATTGATCTCCAGGCCTGACACTTTTCCGATCATCACATTCGCGAGGTTCAGGCCATTCCGGGTATTTTCAAACTCTTCACCCTTGACGCGCTGGGTACTGTAACCAAGGCTCTTGGGCTGACGTTCGATGCCCAGTGCCGTGACCACAACGTCCGTAAGTTCCCTGGCCTGCGGATTCATGACGATGTTGAATACCACCGTGTTCGATTCGCTGACACTTATGTTCTTTTCCGTGTGTGTGACATAGCCACTGAAACTGAATATCAGATCGTAGCGGTCCGATGACCGGATGTCCAGCTTCGACAGCGTGAATGCACCCTCCTTGTCGGTCACCGCCATTGCGTTGCTAACCATGCCCCCGATGGCACTCCGAAGGGCAATGGTTACGCCGGGCATGGGTCTTCCCTGTTCATCCTGTACCCTTCCCCGCACTTGTGGCTGCTGGGCGATTGCGACCGAAGTCATAAGGAAGTAGATGGAAAGGATCATCAATCTTTGCATAGATATTGTTTTACAGGTTTGTTGGTTCGAATTGATTGGATATATGCAATGAAAAATAAATGTGAGTTAACGCGTAAACCTTGAGTCAACATACCGGACAGAACATTCAGCGGCATCCACTCCACCGCGCGAGTTCATTGGCCGTTTTGCTGCCTGATCTTGGCGGGATGATACCTGACCTATTACGCGATGATCAATATTTTTTTGGGCCATGATATGAGCATGTCATAAATGCTATACGAAAATAGATATCATCCCAAGGAGGGAACACTTGGACATAGAAAATCATCATTTGATAACACCGTGTTCACCAGTGGATGCTCATTTTACCATTAAGAATGTTGATATTCAATTAGTTTTAAAATAAATGATCGTGTTTGAGCAAAGTATCGCCTGCATACATTGCATACCATTTGTTCATAGTAATTTCATGGGAAGTTCATACAAGAAGCAACCGTTGTGCATTCAATGTGCGTTTCCGGTATGCATGTCCCTCGCTTCCATTCTTCGGAAGATGAACAAATCAAAGAAAACAGACCCAAAGGCAAGGAACTCTTGCTGAAGCAAGAGAAGAAGGTTAAGCGTATGATCATGGACAAACAACCGGAACAACTGAAGCTTCCCTTTGGTCTTTGGACAAGAGCCAACGTGGCTGAATTAATCTACGAACCGTATGGGATTCGCAGATCGCTGACCCCGATCGGAAGAAATCTGAAAGAGTGGGGCTTTACCCCTAAAAACCGATTAACAAGGGCGCGTCAAGTACCTTCCTCCTATTAGTCCTGAGTTGAACCCCATGAATATCTGAATCAGGATGTAAAAGCGAGTTTCCGGGTAAATTGAGCATGGACGGCTTCACTGATCATGAAGAACAAGTGACCGGCTTTATGAATAGTCGTAAGAAGAACACTCATCAGGAAAAAGTACTTTCATCATCCTCCAGTGAAGTACGCCGCTGCATGATACTTTTTAAAGGCCTCCTGAATAACTAATACTGCCATTCGGTTGGCCGAGATCTACCTACACCACAGGATCCTACTGTTCAACAACCTGGCCAAGCAAAGAGAAGCCACCCAGTGTAAAACAGGCAACAGCAAGCGCAAATGATCTGAGGCGTTACCGGCAGCCTTTACCCGCCAGCCAGCCGTTGAAATTGGCAAACAGTACCCGCTTTCTCCCCGTACCGGGGATGACCTACTACACAACCCCACCGACAAGGCTGTGGAAAAACTGAAGGCCGGTCACCATAGGATACTATAGCCCGTAAATCTTCGTTCCCTTGTATATCAATAGAATATGTTCATTTTACCACCAATATGGTCAAGGCATTGCTTTACAATCGGAGTTCATAAGTCAAGTAACAACTTTACTGTATGGGCAAGAAATCACTTCAACTGCAACAGCTCAACAGCAAAATGCTGGGCTTTGCCTCACTCAAACAGGTGGTCATGCCACCCAACCGATGGATAAAAGCCATCCGTACCGCCATCGGCATGTCCATGCAGCAGTTGGGCCACCAGTTGAATGTATCCAAGCAGGGAGTCATGGATATTGAAAAGCGGGAAAAAGACGGTTCCATTACCATCAAGTCCCTGCGGGAAATTGCCCGTGCCATGGATATGCAGTTGGTGTATGGATTTGTGCCCAATGACGGAACACTGGATGCACTCATTGAAAAACGGGCCAACGAACTGGCCACCCAAATTGTGATGCGGACGGCCAATACCATGAAGCTGGAGGACCAGGCCAATTCAAAAAAGCGGATTGCATCCGCCATCAAGGAAAGGGCAGCAGCCATTAAAAACGAAATGCCTAAAATTTTATGGGATTAGCGTTGGAATATATTGATGGCCAAACCCCTTTAGATGAAGAAGTGAAAGACGAACTCCTCATTCCTACCATTGCCACCGGTGGCGAGTTAGACGAGTTTGAGCAGCAGAATATAGAACAAGCCGTACAGTGGACACTGAGTCGGTCCTTCAAGCCGGAAACCGTTTTTACGGAGGATTTGGAAGTCTTCCCCTTGAACCGTAACACTTCACATCCGATAAGTACCACGATTTTAAGGGAAGCTTTCAGTATTTCAGAAATGCCCAACCGCAGGTGTTCATTCTTTAGCCGGTGAAGAGGTAAAAAACTGACAAATGTCGTATAAATATCCTATTTTTGCGACAAAATATCCTACGTTCACAACATGGAAAGCATGGAGGACAAAGTACTTTCGGGGATCCGTAAAGCCCGGAAAGGAGTGCTTTTCTTCACGGAGGATTTTGTGCATCTCGGCACGGGCAAGGCGGTCGCAAAGGCGTTGGAAAGGCTGGTGAATGCCCATGAGATCACCCGTGTGGCAAGGGGTATCTATGCCCGTCTGGAGACCGACCCGGTATTCGGACCCGTCAAGCCCGGTGCCGAGGACATTGCCAAGGCCATCGGCAGAAGGGACCGCGCACGGATCGTTCCCACGGGTGCGGCTGCCATGAACGCGCTCGGCCTGAGCACCCAGGTCCCTGTGAATCCGGTGTACCTGACAGACGGAACCGCCCGCAAGATATCTTTGGGAAGGCGGAGGATCGTGTTCAAGAAAGCTTCCCCGAAAAGCCTGTCCGCCAAAGGGCGGATCAGCGGATTGGCCATACAAGCCATGAAGGAGATCGGCAGGGAAGGCATTACCGACAGGGATGTCCGCGTGATCCTCGACCACCTTTCGAAGGAGGACCCGAAGCATCTGGAACACGACATAAGGCTGGCGCCTGAATGGATCCGGAAGATCATGCGCATGGCGCTCGAAAAACAGAGACGGGATGGATCAATGGCTCTCCTTGGATGACGACAGGAAGAAAAGGGCATATGCCCGGATCGCAGAAGACATGGGAATGTCGTCTTTCGCCGTCGAAAAGGACTGGTGGGTGGTGCAGACCATTTCAGTTGTGTTCGATACCGAAGTGTCCGCTCACATGGTTTTCAAAGGTGGGACCTCCCTGAGCAAGGCTTGGGGGCTGATTGAGAGGTTCTCGGAGGATGTAGATCTGGCCATCGACAGGGAGTATTTTGGCTACAAGGGTGAACTCTCCCGGAAGCAGGTCTCAGAACTGAGAAAGGAGGCGAACGCTTTCACATCGGGCGTTTTTTTCGAGGATTTGAAAAAACGTTTTTCCGAAAGAGGCCTTTTCGGAGTGGATCTTCAATTGGGCGAAACGGAGAGCAGCGACCAGGATCCCAGGGTCATAGATGTCTTTTATCCCAACTTGATACCGTCTCCTGGATACATGAAAGCCAAGGTTCAGATTGAGGTGGGTTGTCGTTCGTTACGAGACCCGTTCACCCACAGGGAAGTACATTCTCTTGTCGATCAGGCCTTTCCGGGCATGTCTTTGTCAGGACCCTCCGTCTCGGTCCCTTCGGTCAATCCGGAGCGTACGTTTCTGGAAAAGATCTTCCTCTTGCACGAGGAGTTTCAGCGTCCTGTCGACAAGGTTCGGGTCGATCGGTTGAGCAGGCATATCTACGATGTGGTGAAACTTGCGGGTTCGGAGTTCGCTGCAAAGGCTCTGACAAATGTCGATCTGTATAAGACCATCGTGCCCCATCGATACCGTTTCGCACGGGTGGGTGGTGTAGATTACAAGACCCATCAGCCACAGACTATCGACCCGTTACCGATCAAACACATTTCGGATGCGTGGCGGGCGGATTACAACACCATGGTAGAGCAGATGATCTATGAGAAGGAACCTCCCACATATGATCAGGCGATCGGGTTGCTCACTGAACTCAAAGCCAGAATAAATGTCCTAAACTGGAGTTTTGAGATGTGATTGCCTAAAAGAGTTCAATCCTACCTTGGACTTGGCAGCCTGACCAGATGATACATTACGACCATGATACCGGACTTGGTAAGATCAAACCCTGCTGCCGAACCCACTCGGCTGGGCAAAAGGTCAGCCTTTGTCTTCAGTGGGCCGAAACGCTGTCCGGAATGAGCTCCCTAAGGTAGTTCGGACAGAAATCCATTCCGTTCGGCCATTCCAATCCTCCGCCCGCCTCTATCGATACCCGCTTGAAGTACTCCTTGTCGAGCAGCGGGGCGCTGACTCCTTTGCCGATGAGGGGTTCGAGATCCACGACCTTGGTCTCCCCATCCTGGAATTGCATCCAGATATGATAGTCCTCCCGGACTTGAAATGCGACGATCCTGTTCATGTTCGGGCTCCGTTGGAAGCGTTGTTCATATAGTGACACCAGGCCGGTTTCCCCTCCTTGCCGGCCTTGTCGCCTTCCGCATCCGTC
>Ga0169931_10010785_pt1 | contig 12977 bp, 12 predicted proteins | sample Kivu_15m_20L_FD_129675 | JGI IMG/M metagenome (GOLD analysis project Ga0169931, IMG submission 129675) | Freshwater microbial communities from Lake Kivu, Western Province, Rwanda to study Microbial Dark Matter (Phase II) - Kivu_15m_20L... | ecosystem: Environmental > Aquatic > Freshwater > Lake...
ACAATCGTGCACAGCACTTGGCACAAGTAATTGACGCCCTGGGTAAGCAATCAGTGTTACCCGCAATCGTCGCTATAGCTGACTCCAGTGATGAAAAGGATTGTCTCACCAATCAACTCAGCGTCTCTCGTTCTAGAATCAATATCAGGCATTTGAATTCAACTGTTAAGTCGTTGACTCAGCAGAAAAATATGGCCTTAAACGCGATTCTGAGTCATCCTGGAATCCGATTTGTTCAAGTTCTCGATGATGACACAATTCCGGACTCTAATCACCTCGAGATACTAAGGAATACTTTGCTCAATCATCCCGATACCGTAGGGGTTTCCGGAATTACGATTCCCAAGTGGGAAAAGCCAAACACGCCGGCGCTGATTAGGGCAGCGTTCAGGCTTTGCGGGCTCGATTCTCTCGTCTGTGGACGTGTGACAGCAGCAGGAATTGGCATTCCAGTCGATACTTCTCTGCAAAAAGCCCAGGAATCACAATGGTTGTACGGATGCTCGATGTGGCGACGAGACATTTTTCTTCAGCATCAATACGCACCAGATTTTCTGGGGTCCGGACTTTTCGAAGATGTTGAATTCTCAACTCGTGTACGACATCTCGGCAAACTTCTTGTCAACCCATCGGCAGTGCTTGTTCACCGAATGGCTGAATCAGGGCGACCAGACGACTTTCTCTACGCTTACAGATTCGTAAGAAACAGGCGAAGAGTGATCCATAATCTTCAGACGAAGAGGTCTCTACTCTTGTTTCCCCTCTCAATCATTCTTCAGGCAGCCGTGTATGCCACCAAGCGAAAAAGACGGCGAAATCTGTTGAAGGGAACCGTACAGGCGATAATCGATGACTTCAGAGGAAAACCTCTTCGATAGAACGTGATATGAGATGAGGAAACAGAAACAATTCACTTCTGCTCGGCTATCAGCGCCTTCAAGTAACGCTGAAGTCCTTGATCGAGTGCAATCTCTGGTTTCCATCCAAGCAACGACGTGGCCTTTGAGATATCTGGCTTCCTTCGAGAAGGATCACCTATTCGTCCCACTGGCATCGGATTAACAACGATCGGGCTCTGCGAATTAGTGGCCCGAATCACTGAATTAGCGAGCTGCAGAATCGAAACTTCTTCCGGATTACCGAGATTGACAACAACATCAGAGTGATGCTCCATGACAGAAACGAGACCCCTTACGAGATCGGACACGTAGCAGAAAGAGCGAGTCTGACTTCCAGTGCCGTAGATAACGAGTGGTTCCGAACTTAGCGCTGCATGAAGAAAATTCGAAATGACTCGACCATCTCCTGCCTGCATTCGAGGTCCGTAGGTATTGAAAATTCGCACGACCCCAAAGGACATACCAAAGTGACGTCCGTACGACGTCACTGCGGCTTCACCAAACCGCTTTGACTCGTCGTAACAGCTTCGCGGGCCCATCGTGTCTACCGAGCCTCGATACGACTCCGGTTGAGGGTGCACATCTGGCTCGCCGTACACCTCGCTCGAGGATGCAAAAACGTAGCGCGCTCCTACTTTAACTGCGAGATTAAGAAGATTGAGAGTACCGGTACTTCCAACTTGGAGAATTCTCTCTGGGATCCTTGAAAAATCATCGGGAGAAGCGGGACTCGCCAGATTCAGAACGTGGGAGATAGTCAGCCCAGACAGCGATTCGATCGCTGATTCATCCGTGACATCAATCTGTCGAAATTGAAACGCTTCCGATTGGATTGCGTCGCTGAGATTCTTCTCTGATCCGGTCAGAAGTGAATCAATTCCTAAAACTTTATAGCCACGATCAAGAAGGAAATCACAGAGATGACTTCCGACAAACCCGGCAGCACCCGCTACAAGGATCATTTGGACGCAACTTTCTGGCTCGGACTCACAACTAAAAACGTATGCAGGGCTACCACTTTGAGTAGTAAAAACGGGCACGATTTCTGCGCCATTACTCACTCAACAATAGCCCACTTCACATCGAATTTGAGGATTCTTAAGTCAGAAACTGACTAACGCAACAAGAGACGCATGGTTTCAGAAATCCCTTCATCAAGAGTCATCGATGCCTCATATCCAAAGTCTGGCGTAACTCGAGGCTCAACTGTGAATGAATTGTCTCTCATGGCAGGATGATTTTCTATTGCAATTCGAAGCTCGCCCACATGTTTCTCAATCGATTTGAGGATTTCACGAACAGTGGAGTTACAGCCGACGATATTCGCGATTCTCGGTCCTTTGCCTTCTAATTCAATTGCACGTACGATCGCACCAGCGGCATCTGAAACATGAAGGTAGGGGCGCATCTGATCGAACGCTGTAGACCATACGTTTATTTCAGACTTTGTTGCGGCCTGCCAACAGAACTTACTAACTGCAGTATGAAATTGCATTCCTGGCGACACTCCGAAGATCGTTCCCAATCGCAGGATAGTTACGGGTAAACCATCCTGAGCAAGCGCCAATAAGAGTTCTTCCTCCGCGCGTTTGACCATTGCGTATGGAGTGACTGGGGTCTCAATCGTCGTGTGCTCGTCGACTACACCGGAATGGCTACCGTAAACGCTTGTGGACGAAACAAACACGATCGGTGTCTTACTCAACAAACAGCAACTTGCGACATGACGAGTCAATTCAAGATTCTGCGACACCATCGAAGGATCGAAAATGCTTGATGACGATTTAGTGTTTGCAGCCAAGTGGACTACTGCATCGCATGATGAAGCAATTTCTGGAGTCAGGCTTTGCCTCAAATCTCCCTCGAATAGCGAGTAGGGTGCCGGCAAAGGGTAAGCGAACAGGCTGCTATACCGCTGTGTTGATAAATCATCAAACAAGAGGAGTTGTTTGGAACTTTTCTTAAGGCGCTCGTCACGAATCAACTTTGACCCGATATGTCCCAGAGCACCCGTGACTACAACTTTCAGACTCAACGGCTGCTTTCGCTCTCAAGGACACCACATATCCGTGCCAAGTTTTCGGCGTTAGTCCTCAATTCTTCGTAGCTACACATCCCCAATTCTTTCCGCCGCGCTCAGGCTTACTGAATTCATATTCGACTGAAAAACCGAGTGCCTCTATCAGATTCCTCATTAGTAACGAGTCTTGAACAATGTTGAAGTGACCGTCATCGACGGATTCCCCATGATAGATATCGGACCAAAGCAACAGGTAACAACCACGCTGCGCATACTTTGAGATATTTGCGAGAATGAACGGCCAATATGGCGAATGGTCAATACAGTTTCGGCAGTAGATTGCACCGTCGATGAGTCCAACCAGTGTGGGCTCCGTAATTTCTGCAGGGGTTGAGAAGAGGGTCATTCCATCGAATAACGAAAAGCCGAATCGATCTCTTTGCCAAGGTACAACCTTAGGTAGCAACGGCTCAACGATGAATTTTTCTCTAGTCTCATCCCAATTGCATAGAGGAGAAGCCAGGCAAGGGCCAATATCTAACACTTTTTTGTCGCGAATACTTTCGAGAAATGAGTCGTATTCGCTTGCGACTCCTCCAAAAAATTCATTGATTATCCATGAATCGCGATATCCATTGGAGGACAAAAAACTCCCCAAATTAGTATTCCGAGCTAATGTGCCAAAACTGTCAGTTGCCATGAATTCGACAGTCGCCTTCCACTCGTATTCTTGAGCGAGGCTCCAGGATTTCTCCTTGGCCCCCTTGGTACGTAAACGCGATAGTCTTGCGAGAGACTTGAATAACGAGCTCATCTCATTCCATAATAATTAATTGTCACTTACGAGATAGGTTGAGAAGTGATGAACCTAGTTACAAACCTGAATTCGATACTGGACGAGATTCTGCAGGTCTCCGAACTACGTATGGGGAGTAGTTTGGTACGGTGCGGCGGTGGTGACCACTTCAAGTCCGTCATATGGTTGTAGCAGTACGAGTTCCTTGAGAAACTGTGAGCCATGCGAACTATTGGAACACTAGATCTTAATTGTATCTAGTGTAGCAAATTCAACACAGATTCTCAGATATACCAACTTCGTATGAGCAGAGCCTTTTCTCGAATCTCTCTGAAAGCACTTACATTCGTAGTGTTTGCATACGACCGTGGTGAAAAAACTTTGCGGTTGCTTAAGCACCTTGATCGCTTGGCCTGCGACTACCAGGTATTGATTTTTGACAACGGCCATGAGCCGATTTTGGAACAGCTAAAAGGCTCTGGAACTCTGTTCTCACACTACGAATATAAAGCTGGAGATTTTGTGAAGCAACATTATCGAGCTGCAGAGCTTGTCAACTCGGATTATGTAATGCTTCTGGACGATGATTGCATTCCAGCGGTCAACGGCATTGGAGCAGCGCTCTCACATCTTCAACAATCACCCACATACTGTGCAGTTCATGGAAGTACCGGCCTTTTTTGTGGCCACGACCTTGTCAGAATCGATTTGCTCTCACGCGAAATGTTTGAAGATGTGTCGCGACTTGAAACTAATCCAATTGATCGGATGTGGCATCTGTACAATAATTTCTACTCAAGATATTGGAACGCTGTCCGACCGACAAGTGATTTTCAACGTGTGATTTGCGGAGTGGCCGAGGCGAGAGGTCATTCTCCTTGTCCCGATATCCCAGAGGTTGTTTTGGAAACCTATACGGTGCTTCAGGGCCGAACGAAAGATATTGGCGCCGTAACTCTCTGGAAGGATATGGAATTACCCACAGTTATTACCAAGCTGAATCCAAGTGCGCCATCCCCATTCGACTTTTGGCGGACAAAACGATATAAGTCAGCAAGAGATTATTTCTTCCGCTGGTACGGCCAGTACTTCGGATATTCCGACATTATTATCCAACAACTCCGCTCCTCGCTCCACGATTACAGCTTGTCATTCAGCAACAGTATCTTTACGACTGATATGCAAGCACTTCTTCGCAGAATCAGAATAGAATCCGCAAGGTTGCTTCGCTCATCTCTATTAGCTATCGAGAGCTCGCATCAACATCAAAAGGATCTGATGGCTATCCTTGAAGCCTCTTACGACTCAGTTAGATCAGATCTAAAAGACTTATCGGTAACTCTTGGAGGACTCCACAACCCGGTCGAGCTTGCGCAAGAAGTTTCAGTTATGTCAAGTGATTCCAAGCAAAATAATTCATTGCACATCTAGAGTCTGGTAACTTTCTAGAATCTGCCGGGAACTAAATCAAGCGCTCAAATGTGTCGAAAAGTGGTACATCTAAACAATGAGACAAACCGACTCCGAAATTCATCCAGTCTGGTCCGGCTGTTTTCCTTCTTGGTCTGAGGCACGAAGTGCACTGAGTTCCAAAGACGAGTCGGAGTCGCTGTTTGCGGTCTCCGATTGGCTCCAGCGTCAACAAGATCTACTCAACAGCACTATTTCGGCGCTCAACCGGTTGTCGTACGAAGAGCCACGTCGTCCATCTCTACTCCCACTCTTGGTGACCGATTCCTCTTCAGCGGCGAGAAGTATCGTAGATTTTGGCGGAGGTTGTGGGTGGGTTTTTGCTGCGTGCCAACACGCTGGAGCACGAATTGAGCACTACACCATTATTGAGCTCTCCACGGTCGTCTCTGAGTTTTCACCAGTAACTAAAGATCCGCTGCGATATCGCGACGTTTCGACTTTTCTTAAAAGTCCGCAACTTCGGGCCGACATCCTATACTCGAATTCTTGCCTCCAATACCAATCTGATAACTCACTGTTCATCTCAATTGTAAACAAATGCAGACCTACTCAAATTTTGGTTGACGAACTTCTCTGGAGTCGAGGCGAGGACTGGTTTTCGATTCAAACGAATTCGGAAGTAGATACTATCAGTAGGTTTGTCTCAGTCTCTAATCTTGTAACGGAACTGGCCATGGTCGGCTACTCACTCGTATGGCGAAACTCATCTTCTGGTAATGAGTATCGCAGCTTTCCTTCTATGTCCGAGTTTGACCAAAGCTATCGAATTCAGTCGAGATTGTCATTACTATTTGCTTTGTCAAAGGGTTCCTGAGATTTCAATGTGGCGGTAAGGCACAGTCTCTTCTATTGTTCGGTCAGACGGCAATCGCTCATGCCGCAAACACATCTAGGACTAGCCTCTGCATGATGTCCTCTCGAGTTCTACTCAAAGTCTCATGATCATTCATATAGGAGCACCAAAGTCTGCATCTACAACACTTCAGCACAAGGTGTTTGCCAATACAGAACACCTCTATCACTTTGGTGAATTCGGTGACGGCACTACGTCAATAGAGGACGATCTTGTAATCCGTGGCATGTTCAATTATGACGATGAGTTTTATAGCCCAGATGACACCCAGCAGATAATCGATAAGCACTGCCAAATCGCCGGAGATCGAAAAATAGTATTTTCAAGTGCGGACGTACTGATCTTTAATCGACCAAAGCTCGCGGCGTCAAGGCTCAAGGCGCACTTTGGCCTTGATGTCAAAATCCTTCTCATCGTACGAAATCAATTTGATGCACTGGTATCGTACTACGCAGCCCATGGGGCCTGGCTCAAGCCCGCACCTAAGCCATACTTCCGTGCATTTGTTTCGTTTACAGAGTGGATTGAATATCAGAAACTTCATTTGAGTGACTCGAGGCTTCGAACATTCTCGTATTGGGAACAGATTTCACCCTTTCGTCAAGTCTTTGGAGATATGAATGTTCATGTGGTTCTTTTCGAAGACTTGGTCAACAAGATTGACACAAGTTGGGGAATCTTGGGTGAACTCTTTGACGCTCGTGAAGGAGATCTCATCAGGCTATTTCACACACGAAAGATGCGAGAGCGTCCGTCAAAAAGACAATTGTCGTTTGGAAGACTATTAAGCCTCTTAATCCCTATTGTTGAGATGCCCGATATTCGATACATAGGAGGTCCAATTGGTAGATTTCTTAGTAAAGGGGGATCTTATTCTGTGAATTTGTCCGAATCTCAACGAAGATTTCTTGACAACTATTTTGCGGAAGGAAACTCTAAACTTGCAGATGTGTTTAGGCTTAACCTAGCCGCACACGGTTACCCAGGATGGAATTCATGATTATCTTTCCTGCCGGCAATCAGTTGATCCGCAACGACGAATACGATCATGACTTTAAAGTCAATTGACTCCTATGCAATCTGAAATTATCTCGTACGAAGAGTTCTTGAATCAACGTCGACTTGCTGCTGCCTCCATGCGTAACAATCAGTCTCTTCTTGATCGAGCACTTGAAGTGAAAGTGGAGGCTGGGCATAACCATATGTGGGTTCATCAGACCAATTGGCTGGGCGAACCATGTCTGCAGTTACCCACCGACATGCTTGCAATCGCGTCAGCTGTCTATAAGTCGCAACCTGATTACATAATTGAGTGTGGTGTGGCTTGGGGTGGAACAACACTCTTTCTTTCATCGCTCTTGAAATTGGTGTCCGGAATTGCAGTGATTGGAATCGATATATTCATTCCACCAGATTTGAAAACTCGCATCGCCACAAAATCAAAGTCGCTCAGCCGAATCGACTTGCTTGAGATGTCCTCCGTAGACCCGTTAACAATCGGCCGGATTCGGACTATGGTGGGTGGCAATAGACGAGTTCTCGTTCTCCTGGATTCGATGCACACTCACGACCATGTACTTGCCGAGTTAAATGCCTACTCTGAGTTCGTTGGCCCTGGTCAGTATCTAATCTGTGGTGATACTGCAATTGACATTCAGCCTCCTGCCCCGACTCGTCCACGCCCTTGGGGGCGCGGCAATAATCCTGCTACAGCTCTTCGAGAATTCTTAGCAAGCGACCATGGTTCGGTATTTTCTGCCGACACTGAAATCGAAAACACGCTACTATTCTCAAACAACTGGGGCGGCTACCTTCGAAATGGCTCGTAATTCAAAAATTTGCCTCTTGATGACTATCGCCAACTCTGCGGGACGTAATGGTTAATCGTCAGGAACTCGGTGTAATTCACATGGCAGGCCCCGATGTCGGTGCAACTGAGATTGAGTATGTAGTTGATGCCGTATCTAACGGCTGGTACGGCTCGTCTGCTTATTCGTACGTGGAGAAGTTTGAAGAGGAGTTTGCTGCTTACCACTCCCGCAAATACGCCTTGATGACTCCCAACTGCACAACTGCAATTCACTTGACGTTGGAAGGACTCGGAGTGACGACAGGAGATCAAGTGATCGTTCCCGAATCAACTTGGATCGGTTCAAGTGCTGGGATAACTCATGCTGGTGCTGACACAGTCTTTGCAGACATTGAAGTAGCTACTTGGTGTGTCTCGGGTCGCACAGTTGAGAGAGAATTCAGCACAAAAACTCGTGCAGTTATCGCGGTGGACCTATATGGCAACATGCCGGATTGGGACTCACTGGAACAAATTTGTAGTAAAAAAGGCATTCCTGTCATTGAGGATGCTGCTGAAGCGTTGGGCAGTGAATTTAGAGGACGGAGAGCAGGGAGCTTTGGAGTGGCATCAGTTTTCAGTTTTCATCGAACAAAGACGCTGTCAACCGGTGAAGGTGGAATGATTCTCACAGACGATACGACACTGTACGAACGATGTCGTTTACTCCGAGATCACGGTCGGAAACCGGGATCATATTTCAATACTGAAGTCGCTTTCAAATACATGCCGTTCAACGTGCAAGCAGCCTTAGGCTATGGTCAATTCCTGCGAATTGAAGATTTGATTGCCAAGAAGAGACTTATTTTCCAGACATACAAAAGTCTGTTGCCAGACGATGGTTCAATACAACTCAACCTTGAAAACGGCCTAGTCCGAAACGGAGCGTGGGCAACCACAGTTGTCTTTTCGCGAGATACGAGAATGACAACTGAGCAAGTGATGGCGAAGATGGCAGAAAGAGGTGTGCCAACCCGACCGTTCTTCTATCCATTGTCGTCATTGCCCGCATACAGCCAGAACGCATCCGGAGGTGCAGAGCGACACCCCGTGTCATACGATCTGGCAAGTCGGGGAATTCAACTGCCCTGCGCTCTGAACTTGACTGACCGACAGTTGCTGCACATTAGCAAACATCTGGTTGCTGTACTTCAAGGGGAGTAGTCGAATGGAAACTCCCAATTCTCTACGGAAGCTTACTGACTGGAATGGAACTCTTTATATCCTTGATCGACCTGAATTACCGTTTGAAGTTTCTAGGGCCTTCTTCGTAGTTCCGACGAAAGACGCGGTCCGTGGCGGTCACGCACATAAGCGTTGTCAGCAGCTATTGATCTGCTGTTCTGGTGAGATTAAAGTTACGACAGAGTCTGAACTCAACAGTTGCATCACTCATCAGATATCCGTTGGTCAGTCACTTCTCATTCCTCCAATGACCTGGGCGTGTCAATACTTTGTTGACTCCAACTCGATCTTGCTGGTTCTTTGTAGCGATGCTTACGACGAGAGTGACTATATTCGAGACAAATCAGAATTCATGCAAGCACTTTACTAGTTGAAGGCTGGAAATCTCCTAATCGTATCTACCACATAATCAATTTGAGAGTCGGTTATCTCTGGAAACATTGGGAGAGAGAGTACTCTCTTCGCAACTCCTTCGGTGTAGCTCAACGAGCTCGTCCTCAATCGCCCCTGATATGCTGGCTGCTGGTGAATCGGGAGAGGATAATGAATCCCCGTTTGCACATCGTTTTGCGAGAGAAAATTCCGTAGCTCATCTCGCACCGCACATTCACAAACAAAGAGGTGATACACATGCTCGCTGCGCGGTCGAATCGTCTGGAACGTAAGCGGGAGTCCACTTAAGCCAGAGAGGTACCGAGCAGCAATCTCCTGTCGCCTGCTATTACGTCTATCTAGAGTGCGGAGCTGAACTCTCAGAACTGCGGCTTGTAACTCATCCATTCGCGAGTTAACTCCTGGTTCAAGACTTCGCTGTTTCTCAATCCAGCCGTACTGCCTCAGTCTTCGTAAACGTTCGCCTAAGGACTGATCCTGAGTAGTGATGAGTCCCGCGTCACCAAATGCCCCAAGATTCTTTGTTGGATAACAACTGAAAGCACTTAGGACACCAAACGTCCCAAGTTTCTGCCCCATCCAACTCGCACCATGCGCTTGAGAACAGTCTTCAATAACAGGTATCTCTGTTTCTTTCTGATATCTCTTTGCTGATTCCATGTCAACTGACTGACCATAAAGATGCACGGCAATGACTGCGGCCGTGTTCGCAGTTGTTACTTCGAATACCTTGCGAAAATCAATTGTGTAAAAACCTCTCTCAATATCGACAAGGATAGGAATCGCACCGACTTGCTCAATCGCCGAAACAACAGCGACTGCGGTATGTGATACAGTGATTACTTCGTCACCAGGGCCAACGTTGAGTGCTCTTAGCGACAGTGCCAGAGCATCAGTGCCACTTGAAACGGATACCGCACTTCTGACTCCGAGATACGCCGCGAACTCTGATTCAAGGTGGTCAACCTGCCGACCGAGAATATAGTCTCCACAGCCCAGTGTTTCCATTACAGCAACATCAATTTCCTCCTTATGAGCTAGATAGCTATCAACAGGGCTGGCGAGCGGAACGTGCATGCCGGTCTATAAATAATGAGCTTTGGGAACATGAACAATCCAACGTCGACCCGACTTCTCGAACGAGGGGAATTGATCTCGAATCTCCTTCTCATGATTCCACGCCGCAAGAAATGCATGACCAGATGCATCTTCAGGGAAAAGTGCGCTAGACACGATCGGAATACGCATTCCTGGACTAAACTTCCCAATCTTGGTAGGTGAGTTATCAAAGATTTTTGAGATTAAATCAGGGCCGATATTCGCGTAATTGTAGATTGTGGTGCTCTTCGAAGTAGCACCAAAAGCCACGACGCTACCCGCTGCATCCTTTGCCTCAATGATTATCTGCCTTAATTCACTGGCGCTTTCTTTAACTCTTTGCGAAAATATGTGGTACGTTTCAACTCGGTCAAGACCTTCAAGCCTCTCGTTATCGAGCAACTGTCGGGTGCGTGCAGTCGCCTCACGGCTTCCAGCTCTTGCCATGACATAACGCATGGACCCGCCATGAACTGATTGATGTTCAACATCGATCAACTCCAACCCAACTTTCGAGAATGCATACTCCATTGATAGGGCTGAAAACAAAAAAACATGTTCATCATAAATCTGGTCGTAGGAATTCATCTTAAGTACTGAGCCGAGATATGGATCCTCGGTAACAAGAATTCCATCATCCGAGAGCAATTCGTCCACTGCGTTGGCTATACCACCTAGATTTGATATGTGGCATAGAACATTAGTAGCGACAATCAAGTTTGCGGGTCCATGTTGTTCACGTATCTGTCTAGCTATCTCCAAAGAGAAGAATTCCTGGACCGTTAGAAGTCCTTTGTTTGATGCAATCTGTTCCACATTCGCTGATGGTTCCACGCCGACATGACGAAGTCCATACCCAGCAATGTTTTCCAAAAAAATTCCATCATTACACCCGATCTCAACAACAAGACCCTCAGGCTTCCCCGACATAAAATTCTTCACGCACATTTCAGCAAGCTCTCTGAAGTGACTCCTCATACCCAACGACGTACTTGAGAGAAATGCGTAAGAATCATTGAACATAAGCGACGGGTCGGGTTGTTCGAATAGCTGGAACAACTTACTCTGCTCGGAGAATCCACATCGTAATCGGTATCGGTACTCATTGTCAGAAGTGTTATCGGATACGAAACCATTACCGAGAGGTTGTATTCCCAAATCTAGAACCTCGACTAAAGGTCCCCCTGAGACTCGACAATGAGACACAATTCTCCTACACCTTGTTTATCTGGAAAGTGTTGATTGACATTAACCAAGTTGCGATGACTGACAATTTCGTATTCGACCTAGGTCAGTTTTTGACGCTAACGCCTGTCAAGTGCAGCATAGTTTCTTCTATCCCATCCTGTAAACTCCTGGAAATCAGGTACCCATAACTTCGAGCCAAGTGGGTGGCAACAACATATGAGGTGTTCCCCATCGCCGGGTGCATTTCGACATTAATCTCGATTTCTCCAATGACTCGTTTAATGCACATTAGTACTTGACGTACGGTTGCATTCTCTCCCACGATGTTTACTACTTTTGGTCGCTTAGAACCAAGCATGATCGTATGACATAGACTTGCTGCTGCATCAGCCACATGCAGATATGGTCTACTTTGATTGAGAGCAGTTGACCAGACATTCAACGAAGATCTTGTGGCGGCTTGCCAACAGAACTTATTGACGGCCGTGTGGAACTGCATTCCAGGCGATACACCAAAGATGGTACCGAATCGAGTTATCGTTATTGGAAGACCAGCCTGATAGCAGTCCAAGAGAAAACTTTCTTCCTCTAATTTCATAGTTGCATAGGGCGAGCTTGGTGGCTGGATTACTACATTCTCGTCAACCACTCCGTCGTGGCTTCCATATACGCTGGTAGTCGAGGCGAATATCAGAGGTATCTTCGTTGGGAGACATCGTTCTGCAACGTGTCGAGTCAACTCAAGATTTTTAGATACCGTCAAGGGATCGATAGTGCTCGCAGCCGATTGAGTATTGGCCGCCAGATGCACAACGACATCGCATGACCGTAATGCATGCGCGGTTACGGTTTCGCGAAGGTCACCCTCGATAAGGGTGTACTGGGGGCTCCTCGGAAGGTTAAACCAACTGTGATACCGCTGTGTTGACACATCATCAAACAAGAGTATCTCTGATGCCATTCCACGCAATTGTTGGTTGCGAATCAAACACGAACCTATATGTCCAAGTGCTCCAGTAATCGCTACTTTTGCCAATCTACCAACTCCTTACTTCACACAGTCTACGTCCGGAATCTACGAAAAGATTCGTTATCTCATTGCTGTTTGACAACAAAACTCCACGAACGACCGAAATCTAATGCGGATCTATCGGTGCCGACGTTTGATCATTTATAGACATTGAGATTTGAATTTCTTCTTGGAGCAAACACGCCTACCTCCC
>Ga0169931_10010787_pt1 | contig 12976 bp, 11 predicted proteins | sample Kivu_15m_20L_FD_129675 | JGI IMG/M metagenome (GOLD analysis project Ga0169931, IMG submission 129675) | Freshwater microbial communities from Lake Kivu, Western Province, Rwanda to study Microbial Dark Matter (Phase II) - Kivu_15m_20L... | ecosystem: Environmental > Aquatic > Freshwater > Lake...
AAAAACTACAATTGCCCCTATTTTTTCAGTCAATCTATTATAATCTATAAAATTTTTGTATTTTTTCTATACATCGTTTGTATGTTGCACAATTTTGCACAATTGTGCAACTTTTGAAAATTAATTATTTAAGATGCAAATTTAGATAATGATGTTTTGAAATTAGCTTTTTAAGACACAACTCCAGGTCTAAAAAGTTGCACAATTTTAATTAAATTCAATTGTGTGTTTTTTTTTTTTTTTTGGGGGGACTTTTCCAAAAATTGACGTTTTTTTCACTTTTCCCCTTTAGATACAAAAAAAATTTATTTATAACTTTTTATATTTATCATCTATTATTACATTTAATTATTTATTTATAATATTTTACATCATATTTTATTATATATATATGATCTATTACTAATTATAATAACCATTATTTAGTTCATATACATCTATTACCATATAATAATTATATAATACAATTTAATATACATAATTTATAGATAATATATAGATGCAATAATAAATAATATAAAATGCGACAAATATATATAATTCAATAACTTATTTATATATATTTATAAAATATGTATCGTATAAATAATTACAATATATAATTTATAGATAATATATAGATGCAATAATAAATAATATAAAATACGGCAAAAAATATACAATTCAATAACTTTATTGATATTTATAAAATATGTATCGTATAAATAATTACAATATATAATTTATAGATAATATATAGATGCAATAATAAATAATATAAAATTTAACAAAATATATATAATTTAATTGGCTTATTTGTATATATTATTTTTGATTACATCTATCAGCATCAATGGACCATTTACATGAATATTCACTTTGTGTTAAACATTTTTCAGGAGTATTTAATCCTTTAATAGGACATTCAGTTGTATCTTTCCGTGCATTCAAAATTTGTTTAATTCTATTATTGCGTTTTGTTTCCAAAGATTTAGCAACAATCAGATCGTATTCATAAGATTCATTATTAGATAAATATAGGTATATTATAATTAATATTATTATAATAATTATACCAAAATATAAATATCTATATATATACATTAATATATAGACATAAAAAAATTATTGTGTAGATACTGTTTCAAAATTTTGTATATATTTATCTTTATGTTTTTCTAATATATTTCCTTTTAATGACACTATTAAATTAAAATCTATATATTCTTGCCATGAAGGATTTCCATATTCATCTAATAATATAATATCTAAATATGATATATTTTCAATAATAGGTTTTGGTATTAAAATATTAGTAATAATTTCATTTTTTTTTATATTTATTTTGCCTAAAGGTTTAATATTTGACACATTTAATATGTATATATCAACTATATTTTTATTTGTTAAATCAGCATTTTCTGTTCCTTTTATACATAAACTCATTTCATCTGATACATTAAATTTTAATAAATTATATATTGAATTTTCTTGTGGAATTAATTTAAATTGTTCATTTGATTTTAATTGAAATATAAACTTTATTGGATCATATTCTATTTCTATATTATATTTTATTAATATATTATTTATACGTTTTGTTAATATATCATGATCGTATTTTCCTGGTTCTATTGTAATGGCAATATTATAATTTTTATTTTCTGTTTCTTTAGTAGAATATATTATATAATGAATATCATCATATTTTTCAGAAATGTCATCATGTTCTCCTAATTTATTTATTACTAATTTATTATTATATGGTGTTATATTATAATTTAAATTACCAAAATGAATATCTTTAATAGATAATTGCATTACATTTTCAATTATATATGGTAAATTAAATCTATATATTGGTTTAATATTATCTATTTTTATTAAATCACTATATCTAATTATAAAGTCATTGTATTCTCCAAATATTTTATAATCATATGTCTTCATAATATTAATTAATTCATTCTTTTTAAAATTTAAATTATCTATTAAAGTTTGTGTTTTATTATTTTCAGTTTCTATTGCTATATGCTTTTCATGTAATACTTCCATTTCATTCTTGATTTCCTTTTTTTTTTGATTTATTAATTCTAATCTTTGTCCTGAATCATCTGTTTTATTTATAATTCCATTTTTATACATATCTAGTTCTGATATTAATTTAGAATTAATAGCTTTTACTGTATGTAATTCTAAATTCAAGTTATTTATCTGATTAATAAATTCAGGATTTTGATCATGTACATTTATATTATTACGTATCGGATTATTTAATTTTTCTTGTAAATCTATCAATTTTAAATTCATTTCTTCCATTTGTTTTTGCATAATTTGCGTTTTTTCTTGTTCTAATGATAAATAATATGGATCTATTAAATTATTTTCAGTTTGTTGTTTTTTTATATTATTATTTAATGTAGTTGGAATTAACATATTTACATCAGGAATAGCTAAATCATTATTTACATACACATTATTGATTTGTCTATTCTGTTGATTTTGTTGATTTTGTTGATTTTGTTGATTTTGTCTATTCTGGTAATTTAGTTGATTTTGTTGATTTTGTTGATTTTGTTGATTTTGTTGATTTTGTTGGTTTTGTTGATTTTGTTGATTATTATTAGGTGTGATATTATATTTTTCTGCATCTTGTTTAGTATTTGTCAAATTACGTAATGATTCAAATCTGGCTAATTCTTGTTCTATATTTTGTTCTTTATAATTTTCATATATATTTGGATCTATTCCTGTTGTAAAATTATTAATATTATTATCCATAATATCAGAAGCATTATATGCCATATTTGTTAGTGGATCTCTTTCATTATTGTATATATTTAAAATATTAGAATTATAAAATTGATCTTTCGAAGATTTTTTACCATCTAATCCTAATATGCCATTTCCACCTTGTGTATTTGTTATATTTAATAAATCATTTTGTTTATTTGTTTGATTAATTTGTTTTGTATGTGATTGATTGTTTTGAATAGCATGTGATTGATTGTTTTGAATAGCATGTGATTGATTGTTTTGAATAGCATGTGATTGATTGTTTTGAATAGCATGTGATTGATTGTTTTGGATAGCATGTGATTGATTGTTTTGATTTGTATGTATTTTTTTACCATTTACATCTAATGGTTTTAAAAAATCAGGAGTAGCTGGTCGTTGATCATTCCTAGTATTTATAGAATTTCTTTGAGAAATATATGTATCTAATAAATGATCATTAGAAGAGTTTGTATTATTGTAAGTTTTATCAAAATTTGTATTATTAATATTATTACGTGCTTGATTCATTACATTAAATTGATTTTGAGTTGTATTTTGAAGTTGTCCAAATGGTTCTATATGTTGATTAATTTGTTGTCTATCGCGTTTTTGTTCAGTAGAGCTTGCTAAAGGACGTAATGGTAATTGTGGTATAGATGTATTATGATTTAAATTTAATTTTTTAATATTATTTTCTGTCATTGTAAGTAATTTTTGTTTTAATTTTGGTAATTGTTTAGAATCAATTAAGTTTAATTTATTTTGATCAATCGTATTATATATATTGCGCATTTCATTAATAATAGTGCGTAATAATCCTTGCTTTTGTTCATTTGACATATTATTATGTTGTGTGGATGGCGCAAATTTTGATAATAAATATGTTATATTTTGTTGATTTATAAAAAAATTATCTTTTTGCATATTATAAATAAATATTTTTAATTTATGTTTATTAAACTTAATAAAGTTTCATATTTAATATTATAATGAGTCAAATAAACATTGCTTTTAATAAAACTTTATTTCGTAAATCATCATTATATGAATATGATAAATTATATGTATCTGATTTACCACTTATTTTAAAATATAAAAGAAAAAATGAAATGCAAAATAAAATTAAAAGAAGTTTGCAGATATGTTCAGATAATAGAGATATAACTATTTATCCTGATCCTTATAATTTTGTTGTAAATATAGATAATAATAATACATATATAGATAGTAATGGGAAAACACAATATATAGAACCACGTATTCAAACAATGATTCCAAATATGCATTCAATAAATTTGAATAAATTAATTATTCCTAAATTAACTATGATTAATAGAACACAAATGAATATGGCAATTTCTCCATATACAATTATTAATACATTTATATTAAGTAATATTCCATTGATAATATTAAATTCAACATATTATCTTAATACCATAAATACATATATTACAATTGTTAATTTTTATATGAATGGATCTAATATGAATAAAATAAATTTTATTATGAATTACGATATAAATACTGTGTATAATTTTAATTATAATGATGCAATGACTATTTTACAGTCTGTATATATGTTATCAATAAATACAGATTTTAATACAAAATTCCAAAAAATATTACATTTACATATTCACGAGTTAGATGATAATTATGCACACTCTACAACAAATAATTCTGCTACTTTTCGTATTTTCCCAAAATCTTTAAAAGGACAATATTTACATGCAAATACAAATAATATTATCAAATTATATGATAAAATACCACGTAAAATAACAAAATTAAAAATAAGTATAAAAGATGATACAGATACACCTATTAAAACAATGTATTTAGATTATAATATACAAAAACAAACTATTAAATGCAATTGTTATGAAAATATGAATGATATAGATTATTCATGTTCATGTAAATATTTATTGCATCCATATAACCCGATTTATCAAATTTATTTATTTTTTTATATGGAATTTATATATATGACACCTTATGATAATACGAATTTATTAACATGATAAATTAACTTTCACTAAGAAATAAATTTTCATCATTAAGAATATTTTGTTTTGTTATTTTAGGTTTTTCGAAAATCTGAGTATTATCAATAATATTAACAATACTTGATTCTGAATTTATAGGTGAAGTTAGGGATAATTTATTTTTTGATCTAGTAATTTTAGCTTTCTCCGCTTTTTCTTTGTTTTTATTTTTTTTATCATTAATTAATTTTATAAATTCATTTTTTTTATCTATATTATTCCTATATAATAATACTTCTGTCCAAAATGCTTTAAATAATGGAACTTTACTATTGAACCATTTAATATCACGTTCTATTAATACATTATGGCAATTTTCCAATTTCCAATATCTTGGACCGATAAATTTGTATTTATCTGCCAAATCTGGATATAATTTTTTCCAATTTGCTTGCATATAATTAAACCAATCATTATATTCTGATTTTGTCATATATAAATTTGATGGATATATGTGTTTAGCATACCATTCAGTTTTATCATATTGTGGTATATTATCTCTATTTATTGGAAATAATTGTATAATCATTCCTCTTGTTATCATTGGATCAATTTTTTTTATTATTCCTTGTTCTACTGTATATACACATTCATTATAAGTATCTGCAATATTATTCCATGTAGTTTCATTTATTTCCACTATATTACATTGCCAAAAATGACAACTATCACATTTACACGATGCCAACTGTAGTTGACATTGAATATAATATACATGTGGACATATTGTTCCATCTATATCTCCTATTATCTCTATTTTTCTTGTAATAGGACATTTTATTTCCACCATTACGTTAGCTAATTTATTTGGCTTACCATCTAATGTCAGAGCCATATTTATACCATCTGGACTTGCGCCAATATAATTAATATTTTCAATATCAGTATTGTCATTTTGATATAAAATTAAACCAAATTCTCCGATTTTACTATTATTTATATATTCATAAATCATAATTGCTGTTTTTTCATATTTTTTTCCATGATATACATATTCATTTTCCTTAAAATTTTTTTCTAATCCTATCTTCTCCATTAGATACTCATCTCTTGTTCCATATTTTGATTCTCCTATTGCATTTGCTCCAGAACTAGCAGTAATAATATTATTACGTTGATCATACCATTCTTTAGATTTTTGTACAGGTTGAGGCAAATTCATTAAATATTTATAATGATCATACTTTTTTTTTAATGTTGAATCTAGCATATTTTCCATTGTATCTAATAAATTTGTATATAACATATCTCTAGTTTCTATTGTATCATAATTTGTTAAATTAGGAATTGATATTTGTTTAACTACAGATCCATAATTTTCTATAATATTATTTTCTGTAATATTAGAAATATCTAAATTATCTATATTTTGCAAATCAATAATATATTTAATCATAAATAATTCTTCTAAAATTTTATCTATATCATCTAAACTATTATAATCATTCATATATTTTTTTTTTATAGTTGCTATTATATCATTTAATTCTTGTTTTGAAAATAATTTATTTGCCACATCTAATGATTTAACAATAGTATATATATTTTGCTTTATTATATTAGACATATAATTATATATATATACAATATATGATTATATAATAATTAATTCAATTTTATAATAGTAGTAATTATAATTAATTATATATATATATAATAATAAATGATCATTATTATTATATATATATGTATATTGTTGATATTATATAAATTTATATCAACAACTTTTAATTATATAATACCATATAATATACATAGTCTTATTTATATTTTTATTTTTTTATATATAATCATTTATTTTAAACTAAAATCAAATACTTCTAATAATCCAAACATGTTAAATGATTTTGAAATAAATAAAAAAAATTTAATTAATTTTATCGATAATACATCGTTATTTTATAATAATATTAAACTTAAATATGATGTAAAAAATAAATTATTGGAATATTATGACAATTTAGATATAGTATATTATAATAATTTAACTTATTGCAAACATTATATTGATATAATAAATAATCAAAGATATGACATAATGAATTTAGTTAATAGCTATATAATTTCTATACCAACCCTAACAAAATACGACCAATTATATTCTGATTTTAAAAATTTTCAAATATATTTATATGACTTATTTTTTAAAGTTGCTAATAAATGCCCTACATATAATATTGATAAATATAAAACAGCATATGAATATAATAACATTGGCTCACATTCTTATCAATTTATATAATTTATAATATTAATTTATTCCAACTACTTTTTTTGTTGATTTTATTGAAAAAGGCACTTGATTAATTATTTCTTTTGCACTAACTACTTTATTTGCAATTGTATCAGCAGTCATAGTTGTATTTGTAGGTGTATTTGTAGGTGTATTTGCGGTTGTATTAGTAGATGTATTAGAATTATTATTAGTAAAAAAATTAGTAATAATAGACAATATATAATAAATAAGACTAATAATAATAAAAGTGATGCCAATATAATAGAGACGATTATTTTTAGTAAATATTTTTATAAATCCATTGAAATCATATTTGGTATAAGTTAGATCAGAAGCAATATTAGATAATTCAGTAAGCCATTTTTTTATTATAATTATTAAAAAATTATTTTTACATATTGGTTTATTATTATAATCATAATATGCATTAATTTGTGCTAATTTTTGGTTTTCAACATCTTTATAATGTTTTATTTGTTTTTCATTAAATTTATCAAAATCACGGTTAAATGCTACTAAATCAAATTTATTACCAACAGAATAACGTACATGTGGTATATATTCATTACTTTTATATTTTAATAAATTAGATATGGGTTGTCCTCTTATTTTCATTTGGTCCATATATAAAACATCAATATCATTAATAGATTTTGTCATATATAGTGATATATAATTTATAATATAATATTAATAAAAAAATGAAAATTAATTAAATAGATCAATAATATAATATATATAAATAATAATATGTTGTTTCCAGTTTGTGTAACATGTAATAAATTATTTGCAGATATACATTTTGAGTTTGAAGATAAGCGTACAAAAATAGAGAATAATACAAAATTAACAGATAATGAAAAAGCAAAAAATATATCAGAATTATTAGATAATTTACATATAACACGATATTGTTGTAGGCAAAGAGTCCTAACATATACTAAAAAAGTAGATTTATTGATATAATTTAGAATTATTTTTGATTAAAAATAGTAATAAGTTATTGTATTTTTTTTAAAATATATATTATTTTATGGAAAGTATAACAAATAATAATAAATTAAAAATATTATCTATAGATGGTGGAGGTATAAAAGGATTATATTCAATGTATAGATTAAAATATATTGAAGATCAATTTTGTAAACCACATGGTTTATTATTAAATAATTATTTTGATATTATATGTGGATGTTCAGTAGGATCAATAATAGCAATTGGAATAGGGTTAAAAATACCAATGACAGATATTATTAAAATGTTTGAAGAAAATATGAAAGAAATATTTAATAAGGATGGTTGTTGTTGTAATTGTTTTTTAGATTTAATATATAAGTTAAAACAAATATCAGGTAAAAAATATGATAAACAAGTATTTGAAAATATTGTAAATCAATATGTACAAAATAAAACAATGGAAGATATTGAAAATATATTATGCATTCCAAGTTATAATATTTCAACTTCTCAAAATGTTGTTTTTAAAAATAAAGGTATTGAAGATGAATCTAAATATTTTTATTATAAAAATATAAATTTGTCAGATATAATTATGGCATCTTGTTCTGCTCCAACATATTTTGAACCACATAATATTGATAATGAATTTTACATAGATGGTGGATTATGGGCAAATAATCCAACAATGGTAGGTATTATGGAAGCATTAAAACATATAAATAATAATATGTTATATAATTCATATAAAGTATTATCAGTAGGTAATATAGATAATAATATATATAATAATATCAAAAATCCGTCAAAACAATATAAATTTACACATATAGAAAAATTAATAGATGCTTTAATAAATGCAAATACAGATAGTTCAAATTATTATTCTATACATATTTGTGATAATACAAAAGGAAAAATTACACGATTAATAAATAAAACATATTATAAAAATAAAAATATAAAAAAAATAAATTTAGATGATACATCAGATGATACAATTAATAAATTAAAAGAATTAGCTGAAAATGATAATATAATGGATAGTTATTTATTGCATGATATAATTGAGTTTTTTGAAAATAAAAGAACTTTACAAATATAACTATTTAAATAATTTAAATAGTTATACTATTAAATATAGTAATGTATAATTTACCAAGCTGGAAAACATACACTGATGATTGGAATAAATATATTTTTGAATTAAATAACAAAAATAAAGAAAATGCGAAATATTTATTAGATGTTAATATAGCTAATAATGATAAAAAAAACGACAACATTGGAAATATGACAAATAATATTGATAATAATCAAAATAATAATAAATTAATTGATATTGAAAATATTATCAATAACACTAATTATAAAACAAGGGAAGATATAGATATATTAAAAAATATGACAAGTATATCTACATGGTTATTAGAAAATCATAATATAAATAATAATACATATAATTATTTTTTAACAGTATTACAATGGCAAATAGAAGCATTAAAATATTTTATAAATGAACTAAATATAAAACAATTATATAATAAAACACATACATTATTAATTAGAAGCAGTTATAAATTATGTAATTCAAAGGCAGATTGTAAATATCATTATCCAGATGATATAATAAATAAAAAAGGTTGTAATCATCAACATTATCCATATGCACAATTATATATGGATTGTTTATCAGTATATAATTATATATATTGTTATTATAATAAAAATACAACATCTAAAGCAAATAAATTAATGTCTATAGTTGTTCAACAATATAATGAATTTGATAATGTAAATTTAAATAAATGTTTGCGTACTATTAATTATGTTATAAATTCTATATATAAAGAACTTGAAAATATTATAAGATATCGTTCAAAAGATCCTGATTTTAATATACGTAATTATCATTATCATTATGAAAAAAAATACAACAATAATAAATAAATATTTAATTAATAGATATATATAATACATCTATTAATTAAACTATCAAATTATTCTGATTCTGATTCTGTATTTATATCAGAATCATCGTATTTTGTAATAAATGGATTAGTAATATCAAATAATCCATGATATGGATTAGAAATATTTGATTCTTTATATAATTCAGCAATTTTAATATATTCTTTTAATTCAGTTTGTATTTGAATTTTATTTGTATCTTCATTAAATTGGTTAATTTTTACTATATTTAAATCAAGCATATTATTTATTTTCATATGATTAAAGCGTTTCCACTGAGGTAAAAATAATTTTGGTATGTCTTCTTCGTTTATTTTATTTTCTTCTATTAATCTAAAATATAAATTACGGTCAATTATATATTTTTTATTAAAATTTTCCCAATATTCTTTTTCTTTTTGCAATTTCTGTTTTTGCATTTGTAATTCTGCTTTCTTATTTGCTATTTCTTGGTCTATATTTATTTTAATATTTTTTTGATGTTCACTAATACATCTATCAATTAAAGTTTCAGTACCTTTACATGTAGAATCTATTATATTAGTTACATTATTATTAGAAGATATATTTAATTTACATAATATTTGGTCATCAGTATTATTAATAAATATATTATTATTTGTATTAGAATTATTTTGTTTATTATTTATATATAATTTATCAATATTGTGTTTGCATAATGATAATTGATTATTTAATTTATATAATTGGATATTTTTGCCATCTCTTATATCATAAACATTCCATTTTATAATTGTTTCATTTATTATATTTGAATTTATATTTTGTGTTTGCAATAATGCAATGATGGATTGCCATTGTATTAACAAAGCAGACAATGAAATTGCAGTAATTAATATATTACCATTACAATCTATTAAAATATACATTATATATAATATATATATATAATAGTATTATGCTATATTCTTAATTATAATTAAATATATTTATATAAATTATAAATATAGTTTGATATATGAATAATGATGATATATTTGAAAAAATATTAATTTTATTTTATGAAAATACAATATTAAAAAGTATTATAAAAAAAATTAATTTGATGTTACAATCTATACATATTAATAATATAAATATAATGATAAAAATATATGATTTAATTTTTAATGAAATTAAAGAAATTGATATTTTATCAATAAATATAAATAATTTATTTGTAAAATATAATGAAAATGAATCATTACAAATTAGTTTATTAGCACATGAAAAAAGTTTAGAATATGGATTAAACAGTGATATTAGTGATTGTGCTATTAGTGAAGACAGCAATATTAATAAAATGATCAATGAATATAAAATAATTGACTATATAGGTAAAGGAGCATCTGGAAATGTTTATTTAGCTATAAATACAAAAACAAATATAAAATATGCAATAAAAATTATGACAAATATTACAAAAACTGGATTTTCAACATTAAATAAATTTAATGTAAAAAAAGAAATAGCCATCATGAAAAAAATGCATCATCCAAATATTATAAAATTAATTGATACTATATTTGACATCGAAAATAATATTATGTATATAGTAATTGAATATATTGCAAATGGTTGTATTTTTAAACTTAAAGAAAATAAAACATGTGATATAATGCCTCAAATAAAAATAATAAAATATATTACAGATATTATAAAAGGATTACAATATTTACATACACATAACATAATACATAGAGATATTAAACCAGAAAATATATTATTAAATACATTAGATCATGCTATTTTAGTAGACTTTGGTATTAGTAGTACTATCACAGAAAATAAAAGCATGTATGATATTAAAGGAACTAGTTATTATATAGCTCCTGAAATTATTAGTGGTAAAAAAGCAAGTACTAAATCTGATATATGGTCATTAGGAATTGTAATTTATTTAATGATATGTGGTAAATTTCCTTTTGATGGAAAAAATATTAATGATATATTTAAAAATATAGAAAATGCAGATGTAAATTTAGATAATTGTAATGAAGATGAAAAAGAATTATTAACTAAAATATTATGTAAAGACCCTAATAAAAGAATTAATTTAAATGATATATTAAAATTAGATTATTTCCAAACATTTGAAAATAACACTAAAACTATTATTGATTCTTATGAAAATATTGATATCACTGACAATGGTTTAATCTATAATAAAAATAAACGCACTTCTTCTGATAGTTCTTGTTCTATTATATCAGATCCATTTGACAATATAACTATAGACGATGTTGAAGATAAAAGCATAACTAATATAATAAATGATTCTTCATATATTAATAAAATAAGACGCTTAAAAATGAATAGAAAAATTACTATAGATGATATAGATGGTTCTATAAAATTTATGGATCATTTATAAGTAAAATATAAAAATTGATATTTTTATATATAGTTAATTAATGATATATTTATTTATCATATAAATATATTATAATGCCACCAAAATACACTCAAACAAATAAATACCAAAAATCAATCAATTATGATAATGATTATTATATTGAAAGATTAAATAATAGCATAAATAAAAATTCACATGAAATTAGATATATAGATTACAAATTATATAATTATACATTTGAAAAAAAAAACAGAAAGTTTTTAGAAAACAAAAAATCATCACTAATATTTACCAACAATATTTTAATTAAAAAACGAAATAAATTAAATAATATAAAACAAAATACACCACCTAATTATTCACAAATATATAATAATAAAACATCACAAGGGTTCGCTAGCGCTAACACGCCAGCTTTACAAAATACAAATTCCGATAATTCAGTTATTAATACTATTATTGATATGTTAAAAAAAGAATCATACGATACTATTATTTATGAAATTAAAACAGATATTAATAACGATACAAATAATAATTTAAATCTAAAAAATTATGATTATGTATCAAAAGAAAAAGAAAAAGAAAAAGAAAAAGAAAAAGAAAAAGAAAAAGAAAAAGAAAAAGAAAAAGAAAAAGAAAAAAAAA
>Ga0169931_10010788_pt1 | contig 12976 bp, 12 predicted proteins | sample Kivu_15m_20L_FD_129675 | JGI IMG/M metagenome (GOLD analysis project Ga0169931, IMG submission 129675) | Freshwater microbial communities from Lake Kivu, Western Province, Rwanda to study Microbial Dark Matter (Phase II) - Kivu_15m_20L... | ecosystem: Environmental > Aquatic > Freshwater > Lake...
GAAATAAGGTAGAAATAAAGTTGAAATAAGTGATCATCAGCAATATTTCCAACCTATCTCAGGGAGCGAAGCGAAGTGTATTTCAACTTTATTTCATTATTTAATAGAACAAAAAAAACACTGCCAAATTCATTTGACAGTGTTTTGTGATCCCGCTGGGATTCGAACCCAGGACCCATACATTAAAAGTGTATTGCTCTACCAGCTGAGCTACGGAATCGGTACTTTTTATGATTGCTCGAAAAAACACGGATGCTTTTCAAAATAAAAAGCGGAAGGTCATTCCGCTTTTTATAGTGATCCGGTCAGGACTCGAACCTGAAACCTACTGCTTAGAAGGCAGTTGCTCTATCCAGTTGAGCTACAGGACCCAGTGACTATTCCTAGTCAGACTAAGTCGGGGTGGCAGGATTCGAACCTACGACCTCCACATCCCAAATGTGGCGCGATACCGGGCTACGCTACACCCCGAAACTTTCTTTAACTCCTTGCGAGTTAATTTTGTGATCCCGCTGGGATTCGAACCCAGGACCCATACATTAAAAGTGTATTGCTCTACCAGCTGAGCTACGGAATCGGTTACTTAATTTCGGTTAAATGAACTTGCTTTTTGAAAGTTCAATGCCGTAATTGGACTGCAAATTTATGACTCTGAATTCTAAATGCCAAGAATCAAATCCATCTTTCTCATAAAAGTTTTCCTATTTTTTGGATTTCTACTGCAAAGTATTCATTGTCAGGCGGATGTACCCCGATTAATGATTGCAGATTCTTTGTTTAACCAGAGAAGTTACAAGGAAGCCATGGAGATTTACGAGGTAAATTTCGAATCCGGGATCTATTCCCCTTCCATGCTCCTCAAAATGGCCTTCATTGCTGAAGGTATTGGAGATAGCGAACGCGCTACACTTTACCTTAGCAAATACTACGATTTAAGTCCCAACCCCCAGACCATCTCCAAAATCAAAACCCTCACCGGCCAAGCAGAATTGTTCGGCTATGAGGTCAGTGACGGGATGCGATTTGTTCTCTTTTTGGTAGAATACAAAGAGATTATTGTGGGAGGCTTGACCTTGTTTTTGATCATGTCCTTGATTGTGTTGTGGTCCCAAGGGAAAAAATTGAACAAGGCCCGAATTTACTGGCCTTCATTCATCCTAATTGCCATCATTTTTGCAAGCAATAATTTTTTAAATGGCCCTTCCACAGGCCTAGTAACCTCCAGCCCTACGCTAATTCGATCCAAACCCAGTGCAGGAGGGGATTTAGTGGACCTTGTAGAACCAGGACACCGTGTGACCATCAAAGCCTCTAAAGACATCTGGTACGAGATTGAATGGAAGGAACAAATTGCCTACATCAAGAAAGAGGATGTGACAAGATTGTAAGTGTGAATTGTACCAAGTAAGGATTCGCATAAGGAACTTAATCCTGCCTAATTAACGCAGTCAGGGGTCTAGATTCCATTCCATGTCGAATGTCCAACGCCGAGTGTTGAATGTCAAAGTAAGGACTCGCATTGGAAATTGAATTTTGCTTCCAGAAACATCTTGCCTACCTTGCTCTCAAAAAAAAACCACATAGAGACATAGAGAAAACCTATGTGCCTATGTGGTTTACTAGAAGAGGCTTTATACCTTGTACTTAGTACTTGGTACATTGTACTTCGTACAACCTACAATTTCTTAATCATCAAATTGCGGTAATGCACCACATCCCCATGATCCTGGAGGGAAATCTTTCCTTTTTTGTACTTTCCAAAGCCTGGCATGCTTTTGAACTTGCTCTTCGCGATAAGCGCTTCCCACTCTGGTGTAAATAGTTGTGTTGAGACGATATTCACTCCGTTCAAGAAGAAATCCAATTTGCCTTGATTGATTCGGATCTCGGCCTGATTCCACTCTCCTGCCGGCTTCACGGTCTCCTGGCTGCTCACGATCAAATCGTACAAATCACCCGCTCTATGGCTGATGATTTTGGCATCTGGGTGTCCTGCATTGTCCAAAACTTGCATCTCCGGACCAGTTTGCCAAGGATATTGGTACTCCGGTGATTCATGGACCAAGAAAATCACCCCGCTGTTTCCGTTTTTAGCAATTTTCCACTCATACTTGAAGTGGAAATTTTCAAACTCTTCCGCAGTGACGATATCTCCTCCGTCACCTGTTTGCCAACCCGCTTTGTTGGCCGCATCCAGGTACAATTCGCCGTTCTCAATTTTCCAGGCCTTCCCTACTGCTCCTCCTCCATACTTGGACCAACCCGCAAAGGTCTTTCCATCAAATAGTGGTGTCCACTCTCCCTGCTCCTTAGTTTGCGTGGGGATGACTTCCTTTTCAGTTTTGGGCGCCTCGATAAAGGCCATCCCAATGGCAGCACTGGCTAGAAGTGCAATGATTTTAGTTTTCATCGCTTATTTTCTTAAAAGTAGAACGTAACGTACCATGTCCTTGGCATCTTCCTCAGTCAAATTGGGATGCGCAGCCATGGGTATTTCACCCCAAACACCTACCCCACCTGCAATGACTTTTTGCGCAAGCATCGTCACATTTTCCTCTGTATTTTCATATTTGGCAGCCACATCCGCATAGGAAGGACCGATCAACTTACGCTCTACTTGATGGCAACCGGTACAATCGGACCCCTTCACTTTTTCCAATCCCTTGATGTACACGGGATCATTTTTGTACTTGTCCTCTAAAGAAACCTCCGCAGTGGCGGTTTCGGTGGTAGTGGAAGTCTCAGCACTTGCTTCTGCTGATTTTTCACCTCCTCCACAAGAAAAAGCAAGACCTGCTAGTAGTACCACTACACTCGTTGCGCGAAAATTTAGTTTCATTGGTTTGATTTGGTTTATACGTTAAATTCCTAATACTCTTCGATTAAATGCCTCATCCGCACCTGTACCTGCAAAGTCATCAAAGGCTTTTTCAGTCACTCGGATGATGTGGGAGTCGATAAATGGCGCACCTTCCGCCGCACCCTGCTCCGGATGCTTGATGGCACACTCCCACTCCAACACGGCCCACCCACTGTAATTGTACTGCGAAAGTTTGCTAAATATTCCTGCAAAATCAACTTGCCCGTCACCTAAAGATCTAAATCGACCGGCACGCTCTACCCAGCCCTGGAATCCTCCATAAACACCTTGCTTGCCGGTGGGATTAAACTCTGCATCCTTGACGTGGAACATCTTGATGCGTTCGTGATAAAAGTCAATGAACTGCAAGTAATCCAGGCACTGCAATACAAAGTGACTTGGGTCATACAGAATATTGGCGCGCTTGTGACCACCCACTTTCTCCAAAAACATTTCAAAGGTAATGCCATCGTGCAAGTCCTCACCCGGATGCAATTCGTAGCATACATCCACCCCTACTTCATCGAACGCATTCAAAATAGGCATCCATCGGTTGGCTAGTTCGGTAAACCCAGTCTCCACCAATCCCGCAGGACGCTGTGGCCAAGGATAGACGGTATGCCACATCAAGGCCCCTGAGAAGGTGGCATGTGCATTGAGCCCCAAATTGGCAGAGGCTTTTGCCGCGTACTTGAGTTGCTGGGTAGCCCAGGCAGACTTTCCTTTCAGATCTCCCTTGAGGTTGGCTGGCGCAAAACCATCAAAAAGTTCATTATAGGCTGGATGTACCGCCACCAGTTGTCCCTGCAAGTGCGTGGACAACTCGGAAATTTCCATCCCTGTTTCTGCAACAATCCCTTTGATTTCGTCTGCATAGGTCTTGCTTTCGGCGGCCTTTTGCAGATCGATCATGCGCGCATCCCAAGAAGGGATTTGCACGGCCTTGTATCCTAGATCCGCCATGTAGCGGCAGATATTTTTTAAGTTATTGAAAGGGGCAGCGTCCCCGGCAAATTGTGCCAAAAAGATACCCGGTCCTTTGATTGTTTTCATATGACTTAGAAATTGATTTTAAATTAATTCTATTTTAAAATTCTCCACTTTCTTAGCAATTAACTAAAGAAAGAAGATTTTGAAGTTCAATGAGATGGGCCGTGAACCGTGGACTGTCAACTGTGGACAATTATCCGCAGTGATCCATTTGCCTGGTAATACCCTGAAGAAATTGCGGATAATCCCCTTATTTTTCTACGATAAATGGAGTCCACTTTTGCTCCGACTCAGTGCTCCGCAAGACATGATCTATAAAGGCCATTCCACGAATTCCGTCTTCAATGCCAGGATAGTCTTCCCATTCCCATTTGGGTGTAGTGCCCTCCCGATCTGCATAGATGCAGCGCGCAAAGTTGCGGTACAAATTGGCAAAGGCCTCCACATAGCCCTCAGGATGGCCAGCCGGTGTACGGGTATTTTCTTGGGCCAAAGAACCCAGGTAGCCTGTTCCTGCTCGGAAGATCTGTGCCGGCACATTTGGGTACCGGACGGTCAAGGAATTGTTCAATTCCTGTTCCCATTCCAAGCCCCCTTTTTCTCCATAGACGCGGATTTTGAGGTTGTTTTCACATCCCGTGTCGGTTTGTGAGGCCATCAAGACTCCAGATGCTCCATTTTCAAATCGAAGCAGGACTACCCCATCGTCATCGATGGGTCGCCCTGCTATTTTGATGTATAGGTCGGCACAGAGGTGTGACACCTTTTGGCCAGATACGTATTCTGCCATATTGAAGGCGTGGGTACCGATATCGCCCATGCATCCTGCCAATCCGTTTCTCTTCGGATCCGTTCTCCATTCTGCCTGCTTGTTGTTCTCGGTTTCTAGGAGTTTGTACAACCAGCCCTGCGGATATTCCACATAGACTTTGCGTACCTTCCCAATCATTCCTTCTTGCACCATCTGTCTGGCCTGCTTGATCATCGGATATCCCGTGTAGGTATGGGTGAGCAAAAATCGTCGATCCGATTGGCTCACCACCCGATACAATTCCTTGGCTTCTGCATAGTTTAAGGTGAGTGGCTTATCCAAGGCCACATGAAATCCATGTTTCAGCGCTTTGACAGTGGGATCAAAATGCATGTTGTTCGGTGTGACAATGGCCACCACATCCATTCGCTCCCCTTCGGGCAACTGGGATTCCTTGGCAAATAGTTCGTCGTAACTCCCATACACGCGGGTAGGATCAAGTCGAAGTTCTTTGCCCTTTTGAATGGACTTGGCAGGATCGGAACTAAACGCTCCACAAACCAATTCAAACATTCCGTCCATCAGCGCCCCGTTTAAGTGAATCGCTCCAATAAATGAGCCGGGACCACCTCCGACGAGGCCAAGTTTTAATCTTTTTGTAGTCGACATGGGTACTGAATTAAATTGGGTCTAAGGTTAACATTTGCACTCGAGAAGTGATGAAATTCACCGTTTTTCTTCCTGAAAAAAGCGATTTTATGACCAGCAGTCCAGGTAAGGTATGGGCGGCTTGAACAAACTTTTTGGACGCTTCCTTTAAATTCTCAAAGAAGATGGGTAAACTACTGCAAAAACATCAAAATTTTAAATTTTACGCTCAAAAAAACTCCTCACTTAGCCCCCTATCTCTGCTTATGGCACTTTTGGTAAAGTTTCGCCTCTCTTTGATGATGTTTCTGGAGTTTTTTGTCTGGGGCTCCTGGTACGTGACGATGGGTACCTTTCTCGCCAACAACATCCAGGCGAAGGATCAAGAAATCTCCTTGGCCTTCTCCACCCAATCCTTTGGCGCCATTCTCGCTCCTTTCTTAGTTGGGCTCATCGCAGACCGTTATTTTCAGGCACAAAAAATCTTGGGCTCCATTCACTTGATCGGTGCAGCCCTACTCTTTGGCCTACACGAAGCCCTCACCTTCGATACTTTCTTTCCCATGCTGCTGGGCTACATGATTTTGTTTATGCCCACACTTGCCTTGGTCAACTCGATCTCCTTCAACCAGATGCAGCAGCCCGAAAAAGAGTTTTCAGCCGTACGTATTTGGGGAACACTCGGCTGGGTTGCCGCTGGATTTCTCATCTCTGCCCTGACCTGGGATAGCCCAGAGGGATTGGCCCAAGGGTTACTTGAAAACACTTGGAAACTTGCCGCTACAGCATCGCTGCTACTCGGCATCTACAGTTTTACACTGCCCGCTACTCCTCCACAAGCCAAGACAAATGGTCCTTTTCGGCTCAAAGAGGCCTTAGGTCTCGATGCATTGAGCCTGCTCTCGCACCGCAACTATGCCATATTCTTCCTCTCTTCCATCCTGATCTGCATCCCCTTGGCCTTTTACTACCAAAATGCCAGTCCTTTTTTGACTGAGTTAGGGATGGAAAATTCAACCGGAAAAATGGCCCTTGGACAGGTCTCTGAAGTCTTGTTTCTCATTGCTCTTCCCTTTTTCTTCTCCCGATTTGGGCTGAAAAAAACGCTTGCAGTAGCCATGCTGGCCTGGGTGGTTCGCTACCTTTTCTTTGCCTTTGGGGATATAGGATCTGGAAATTGGATGCTACTCACGGGCATTATCCTGCATGGCATTTGCTACGATTTCTTCTTTGTCAGTGGGCAGATTTATACCGATGCGCATGCGGGCAAAAAATTCAAATCGGCTGCACAAGGGTTAATTACCTTGGCTACTTACGGAGTCGGCATGCTCATTGGATTTTGGATGGCTGGACAAATCTCCAATTTCTACCTCCTTGATTCATCGATCCACGATTGGAAGTCAATTTGGTTGATCCCCGCTGGGATTTCCGCCCTAGTTTTCCTATTTTTCATTGCTGTATTCAAAGCAGAAAAAATAAACACCCAAAATTAACCCCTGCGTACCATGACCTTCGACTCAGGAAGACGCTCCTCCTTCAAAAAAATGCTCCTCGGCGGTGCCGCTGTGGGCACACTCTCCTCCTTGGATTTCAAGGAAAAGGAAACCTATGCCCTCAAGGGCAACATCAACCATGGCGTATGTGCCTGGTCCATGCGTCCACTTAGCCTCGAGCAACTCTGTGCACAGATCAAGTCGGTTGGGGTAGGCGCTATTGACTTAATCAGTCCTGCCAACTGGGATCTCCTCAAAAAATACGACATCCATTGCTCCATGTGCAACGGCGCGGAGATTAGCATTGCCGATGGATTCAATGAACCAAATTTTCATGCCCAACTGGAAAAAAATTACCTGGAATTGATTCCTCTGGTGCAAAAGGCAGGCTACAAAAACGTGATTGCCTTTTCAGGAAATAGAAGAGGCATGGACGACGAGACCGGATTGAAAAACTGTGAAATCGGGATCAAAAAAATCCTCAGCCAAGCAGAAAAGCACGGGGTAATTATCACCATGGAACTACTCAACAGCCGAGTTGATCACAAAGACTACCTATGTGACAAATCTGCCTGGGGTATCGAACTCTGCAAGCGCATCGGAAGTGAGAACTTCAAACTGCTCTTCGATATTTACCACATGCAAATTGACGAGGGCGATATCATTCGCACCATCCGTAACCATCACCAATACTTTGGCCATTACCATACGGCCGGAAACCCAGGAAGAAATGACTTGGATGAAAACCAGGAAATAAATTACCCGCCCATCATGCAGGCTATTGTAGATTCGGGTTTCAAGGGCTATGTTTCCCATGAATTTATCCCCAAGGGAGAAGATAAAATTGCTGCGCTGGGTCATGCCGTGCAGGTTTGCGATGTCTAATAACAATTAAACCAATACCATTACTATGGCAAATGAAGCGTATGACGCAATTGTAGTTGGGTCAGGAATAAGTGGCGGATGGGCTGCAAAGGAACTCACGGAAAAAGGGCTCCGTGTGCTCCTACTCGAAAGAGGCCCAAATGTCGAGCACGTTAAAGATTACAAATCGGCCACCTTGGCCCCTTGGGAAGTGCCACACAGAGGCCGCAGAACCCAAGAGCATCTCAACAATCACCCCAACTTGAAGCGCGATTACGTGCTCAATGAACTCAACTTGGATTGGTGGGCACACGAAAGTGATTCTCCCTATGTAGAAGAAAAACCTTTCACTTGGTTTAGAGGCTACCAAGTCGGAGGCCGTTCCTTGCTGTGGGGAAGACAATCCTACCGCTGGTCTGAAATGGATTTTGAAGCCAATGCCAAAGACGGTATTGCCGTGGATTGGCCCATTCGCTACAAAGATATCGCCCCTTGGTACAGTTATGTAGAGAAATTTATTGGCGTTTCTGGATCCAAGGATGGCTTGGCAGTATTGCCCGATGGTGAATTTCAACCACCCATGCCGATGAACTGTGTGGAAGAGGCTGGCGCAGCCAAAATCAAAGAGCACTACAAAGGTGCACGAACTTGGACCATCGGTAGACCAGCCAACATTACGCAACCCCTTCCTGGTCGTCCAGGATGTCAGTACCGCAACAAGTGCTCGCTAGGCTGTCCATTTGGAGGCTATTTCTCCACCCAGGCTTCTACCCTGCCTGCAGCCATGGCTACTGGCAAACTTACCCTACGTCCTTGGTCGATTGTTCGCCGCTTGATTTACGACAAAAACAGCCAAAAGGCTACTGGTGTCGAGATCATCGACGGAGAAACCAACCAGACCATGGAGTTTTCCGCCAAAATCATCTTCCTATGCGCCTCTGCATTCAACTCCTCTGCCATCTTGATGCGCAGTGCCACGGACATTTGGCCAGGTGGACTGGGTTCCAGTTCTGGAGAATTAGGTCACAACGTAATGGACCACCACTTCAGACTTGGCGCCAGCGGAACCTACGAAGGATTTGAAGACAAGTACTACTTTGGCAAGCGTCCTACCGGCTTGTACATCCCACGATTCCGAAATGTGAATGGAGACAAGCGCGATTACATCCGAGGCTTTGGCTACCAAGGGGGTGCCAGCCGCAGTGGTTGGAGCCGTGACGTGGCCGAACTAGGTCTAGGCGGCCCGATGAAGGAAGCACTTACCGAGCCAGGACCCTGGTTCATGGGCATCACTGCCTTTGGAGAGATTCTTCCGTACCACGACAACTTGATCAAACTTAGCGATACGGTGAAAGACAAGTGGGGCATGGAAGCCTTGGTGATGAATGCGGAAATCAAGGAAAACGAGCAAAAAATGCGCGTAGACATGATGAGCGACGCAGCAGAAATGCTCGAAGTAGCAGGATTCAAAAATGTAAAGACCTATGACAATGGCTACACCTTTGGACAAGGAATTCACGAGATGGGTACCGCCCGTATGGGCAGAGATCCAAAAACCTCGGTCTTAAATGGCAACAACCAAGTATGGGATGCCAAAAACGTGTTTGTGACGGATGGAGCCTGCATGACTTCTGCAGCAGCACAAAATCCTTCCTTGACCTACATGGCCTTGACCGCCAGAGCAGCGGCTTTTGCTGTGGAAGAATTGAAAAAGCAAAACCTCTAATCCGACAAGAACATGACCTTAATGAATAGAAGAGACGCGCTAAAATCTGTGGTACTCCTGATGGGAGGAACGGTAATCGGTTCCACTGCCATCCTAACCGGATGTGCACCCGATTCACGGTTGAAGGATTTGAACTTTAGCGCCGAGGATTTATCCTTTTTGGATGAGATTGGCGAAACCATCATCCCCACTACCAATACGCCAGGAGCCAAGGCGACCAAGATTGGTGAGTTTATCCAAATGATGGTGAAGGAATGCTACGATGCAGACCAGCAGACCACCTTTATCAATGGATTGAATACCATCCGTACAGATTTCAAAGCAGAAAAAGGGGTAGACTTCATGGAAGGAACTCCAAAAGACCGCTTGGCATTTCTCAATGCACTGCACCAAAAGTACGTGGCTAGTGGTGAGGAAAAGCAGCCTGAAATCATCCACATGCTTCGCGATTTGACCGTGCTCGGGTACTTCAGTTCAGAGATTGGCGCTACTCAAGCCCTCCGATACCAAGAGACACCGGGGCGATTTGATCCTTGCGTGGATCACAAAAAAGGAGATCGAGCCTGGGCTTAATCTAGATTTCAATCTGCTGCCTGCCTTTCACAAGGGCAGGCAGTTTTATTGTGCTAAATATTTAATGTCATTATCCGCAGCGTAAAATAAAATCATTCTGCAACAGGCGTAACTGCGGATAATCCTACTTTTTATTCCGCATACTCTTCTTGAAGAGGCTTTTTGAAGATGTAGATGTAAACCACCACAATAAAAATTAGCAGCAGGGCCAGTTCAAATTGAGCCCAGATTTGAGATCGGTTGGTCATGGTTTTTGCCTTGAAAACGAGTTTTTCTCCTTCTTCCAACTGGATCGCACTCAATTTCTCCAAGTCTTGCTGGGCACGGGCGATCTTTTGATCGTATACCTCGACTTGGGCTTCATTCACCCCTGAGGAATCGTTATACAGGAGTTGGTAACTTTTAATGCTCAGGTCTTTCTCAATGATCCGTTTGAAATCAGCCAACAAGGCAGCCTCTTGCTCGGTCAACTGCGTTGCCTCAAAAGCCGACACGAGTTTTAAAATTCCCTGTTCTTCCTTGGAGATTTCTAGTACTACCTTGGAATAATCAAAATTTAGGTTACAATGGTCCACCAACTTTTGTATGGAAAATAGTTTTTCAGAAATCTGAAAAATATAACTTTCCACCAAGAGCCGATCTTGGTACACATCAGATAGCGTACTGCTCACCGTACGAAAGGATTGGCGTTCCAATAGATTTTTTTCCATACACCATCACCAAAAGCAACCCGATGATCAAGAAGGCACTTATTTTCCGTTTTTTATAGGAAGTTGCCATAGCAGTAAATAGTTCTAACTAATCGTAAGAGATAAATAAACCAGATTACACCACATTCTCAAGAGATTTGAGGCAAATTTTAGGGATTTTTGATTGGATTTTGATCGTAGACACGTACGTAGTCCACTTCCATACGTTGCGGCCAAATCCCTGGATCTACTCCCTCTTTCCCACCCCAATTGCCTCCCACGGCAAGGTTGAGTATCAGGTAAAAGGGCTGGTCAAACGGCCACTCCTTGTAATCATTGCCTGTGTTTTTGAAGGAAAAATAGTGCTCCCCATCAATGTAAAAATCAATTTGATCCTTCTTCCAATCTGCAGCATAGGTATGAAAGGCTGTAGCAAAATCAGGAACAAGCAACTTTCCCCCTTTTTGGGTTCAAAGCAGGTGGTTGAAGGCTTCCGTATGGACTGTACCATGCACAGTTCCCGGATCAAAGCCCACATGCTCCATGATGTCGATTTCTCCGCTCTTGGGCCAAATACCAAAATTGTTTACTTCAGGAAGCATCCATATCGCTGGCCAAGTGCCGCGTCCTTGAGGCAATTTGGCTCGAACTTCCACATATCCATATTGCCAAAATCCCTTTCCTTTGGATACCAGTTTGGCAGAGGTATAGCCCTTGGGCTGACTCGCATCCGCATGGGCCTCCACAAGTAATACCCCTCCTTGCACGCGAGCGTTCTTCAATTGTCCAGAAGTGTAGTGTTGAAGTTCATTATTGCCCCATCCATGATCTCCCACCTCAAGGCTCCATTTGCTTGAATTAGGAAGGCCATCTTGCTCAAACTCATCAGACCAAAGGAGTTTGGCTCCTTTCTTTAATTCTTGTGCATGGTTGGAAAAAGAGAGAAAAACACCAAGCAATAGGAAGCAAGCAACTTTCATGGCAGAAATAAAAACTTTTTGGAATAGGAATAGGTTCACAAAAACAAGAAATTATCTCTTGAGAATCGAGGATAACTCCTATTTTAGCAACGAATATACTCCCAAAATTATGGCATATTACGTTCGACTCGGACAAATTCCTCCAAAAAGACACACCCAATTTCGTCAACCGGATGGTAGCCTATACAAAGAAGAGTTGGTGAGTTCCAAAGGATTCTCAGGAATCTACTCCAACCTCTACCACATTTACAATCCTAATGAAGTCAAATCCATCGGGCAGCCCACCCCCTACAGTTGGACAGCAGCCGATGCACATGGACTCAATCAAACGCACCTCAAAACTTCAGGAGTAGGTATCACCGGGGAAGATTACCTCAGCGCGCGTCGCATGCTCCTGATCAACAATGACGTGATGATGGGTATCTGCACGCCGAAGCAACGGAAGATGGATTATTTTTTCAAAAATGCGGATGGTGATGAATTGATTTACATCCACGATGGAGAAGGGGTCATGTATTCCCAATTTGGAAAGTTGGTAGTCAAAAAAGGCGACTACATTGTCATCCCAAGGACAACCATTTACCGCTTTGAATTTTCCGAAGAAGGGCCTCTGCGTCTCTTGGTCATGGAATCCCAGGGACCTATCGAAACGGTCAAGCGCTACCGAAACGAGGTAGGTCAACTGCTTGAACATTCGCCTTACTGTGAGCGCGACATTCGCCCCCCACACGAGATTCACCTGGAAGAACAAAAGGGGGATTACCTGATCCAAATCAAAAAGCATGGCATGCTTCACCCGTATCGCTATGCCTACAGTCCCTTGGACATCGTAGGCTGGGATGGCTACCTCTACCCCTATGCCTTGTCCATCCATGACTTTGAACCCATCACGGGCAGAATCCACCAGCCACCTCCGGTACACCAGACCTTCCAGGCTGCAGGATTTGTGGTCTGCTCCTTTGTGCCACGCCTATTTGACTACCATCCCTTGTCCATTCCAGCACCCTACAACCATAGCAACATTGACTCTGACGAGGTATTGTACTATGCTGAAGGGGAGTTTATGAGCAGAAAAGGGATTGATCGAGGCTCCTTTACCTTGCACATGGGTGGGCTGCCCCATGGTCCGCATCCAGGAACGGTGGAAAAATCCATCGGAGCCAAGGAAACCCATGAGTATGCAGTGATGCTCGACACCTTTCGGCCACTTCAAATCACTACCGAGGCCTTGGAGTATGTAGACAAAAATTACCCCATGAGTTGGACTACCTAAAAAAACAATATGATTATCCGCAATCACACCAGTAACTTAAAGTCTAGTTGAATTATTGCGGATAATCGTCGACGGACGACTGTCCACAGACCACCGCTCACCTAAATGAACTTCAAGCCTTATTTTCTA
>Ga0169931_10010790_pt1 | contig 12975 bp, 9 predicted proteins | sample Kivu_15m_20L_FD_129675 | JGI IMG/M metagenome (GOLD analysis project Ga0169931, IMG submission 129675) | Freshwater microbial communities from Lake Kivu, Western Province, Rwanda to study Microbial Dark Matter (Phase II) - Kivu_15m_20L... | ecosystem: Environmental > Aquatic > Freshwater > Lake ...
ACTGAAGACGATAGCGATTGTGAGGGCTTGCGATTGCGCTGGCCAGCATGATGGGCCTGGCACTGAACCGATTTCGTCAAAGACGAAATGCACACTTCAGTGAATCGCGGGCAAATGCCTGGCGTCGTTGACGACACAAAGAAAAAAGGCGCACATCTTCATGTGCGCCCAAACGGCAGCAAGCTGCCTCTCCTCCTCCTCGAAACCATGAGTCAGTACTCGTTGGCTTTGTCGGCTAAACAGCGACATCAACCCGCTTACTACTGACAACGGATCGAATCGTAGTCGCGCACCGCGAACGTGCGCAACTGCTTTTTTGTCCTGGACAAACGCAAAACATCGCCGACAGCTTCGCTAAGTCCATGAAAATCATGATGATTTCTATGGCGTCAAGGAAGATGCCCGTTTTGAGCCTCTCGCGCTTTCCGGCGATCGGTCGAAAATCGGGGTCTCAGCGGCAGCACAGGTCAAGGAGTGCTAAACCGCGTTTGATCGAGGCCAACGCCGCTGAGGCCAGATGGCCTCGCTGCGATTGACCCAATGCAAGCTTAAAAGACTTAGGCCCAGCAGAAGGATGGTTGGAATCATCGTGATCAGTGGCGCGGGCCACTGACGTATCAGTGCGATGTTGCCCAGAAGGGATCCGGTCAGATGAAAAACCACCCCGATCAGCACCCCGGCAAGAATACGGGCACCAAGCGCACCGTTGCGTGGCTGTAAATAGGCAAAGGGCAACGCCATCAGCAGCATCGCGATCGCGCTGGCAGGCGCGGCAATCTTTTTCCAAAACGCCAATTCATAGCGTTCACTCGCTTGTTGATTGCTTTTTAAATAACGAACAAATCGCCAAAGCTCAGCGATTGACATACGCTCTGGTCGGCCCGCTGCCATCGCAATCAGGGTTTGATCAACACCGCCCTCCCAGCGCAAACTCGGGTAGGTCTGACTCAGCGGTTGCGGCTGCCATCGAACTTCGCGCACCTCGGTAAGATCAAGACCCGGCGAAGCGCTCACCCTTCCCGACTTGGCCACAAGCCAGCGTTGAATACGGCGCTGCGCGTCGAACTCAACGATTTCGACATCGCTCAAGCGCCCATCCGATTCGGCCGCCCGGATATTGACAAATCGTTGAGACCTTAGATCACCGGCGTCATTTCTGATCAAATCCCTGATCCATAGACCTGATCCGAGATTGCCGTTGCGGTTTGAGCTGTCGATCAAGGCTTCACCGGTAAGCAGGCGAAGCGCCTGAGCTTCGCGCATGGCAACCGGTCCGACGTACTCACTAGCAAGAAGACCAAGGCCAGCCCAAGGCAAAGCACAAAAAATAAGCCATACGAGCACCCTGTATGGCCTTAGGCCTGCAGCTCGCATCGCCGTGAACTCGCTGCTTTGCGCAAATTGGGAAAGGGCAAAAATCGTCCCAATCAGCATAGACACCGGCAACAATTCAGGGAGTCGCGAGGGCAACATCAAAGCAACCGAGGCAAAGGCATGAACGAGCCTAAACGCTCCCTTGCCAACATCCTCCACATCACCGACCAGGTCGAAAAAAGCAAAAAGTGCCAGGAGCGTGAGCAGAACAAGTCCAATCGATTGATGGACTCGGCGTGCCAGGTAACGTCTGAAAATCATCAGTCAAGCCTTCGGTCAGCGGCCGAATCGCCGTCCGTTACCTAAACGAAACCATATCAGCGCCGCTGCAAGCGCGGCAAACACGCCGTGTACCGCAGCGAAACCACTCAGCATGGTCCACTGCCCCCGCGATACTTGAGCCTCTGCGACTGAAACAAGACTCGTATAGGTGATGTAAATTAAAAGCGCAACAATCAGGTGAAAGGCGCGACCGCTACGTGGATTTGAAGCAACCAGCCCAAGGGCAAGAAGCGGCAAACATATCAAGCCAAGGCTTTGACCCAGCCTGCGTAGCGTCTCTCCGATCGCTCGAGGATCTTGACGCTGAATGAGGTCCAGACTGTCAATGGCCTTGATCGGCTTAGCGGGCGTCGCGCTTGCTGCTGCCCTAATGAGCAATCCATAGTGTTCAAAACCCATCTCGCGAGCCTGTAGCTCATGCGCTTGATCGGGATGCCAGGACAGATCAAAACGGCGTCCTTGCTCTAAGTCAAGAAATCGATTGCCATTGTCGTCGGTAAGAAGTTTCCCCGATGCTGCAAGCACCCAGGTTCGTTGATGGGGTGCACGTTGGATGACAAACAAGTCCTCAATATATTGTCCCGCGTCGGTGCTTTGACCCACATAAAACACACGCCTTCCACCAGCGCTTTCTCTAAATCGCCCCGCTGCGGCCTGCAAGGATTCATCGCGTGCACTGTATTGGGCCTGCAATCGCTCACTTTCAGATACGGTCCAGGGAGCGACAAACCAGGCAAAGACCAGGGACATTAAAAACATGGGCGTCAGGAAGTGGATCAGCGGCTTGACCCAATCCAAAAGACTCAAGCCAGCACTAAACCAAACGGCCATTTCCTGATCGCGAAATGCCCTCGTCATGGTGAGCAATACCGCAAGAAAGGCTGTTAATACCAGCAGCTGGGGGATCGAGCTTGCTGCTGAAAGCAGCAAGAAAATCAGCACATCGGCGGGGTCGATACCACCGCTGACAGCGCGATCGAGCATCCTCACCAAGGTTACCGTGAGCAAGACCGCAAGCAGCACAACCAAAATACTTGAGGCCGTCTGGCGGAACTCGCGCCGTACCGATTGCTCAAAAATCATCTTGTGGCTTAACCCCATAGAGGACAAAGGTCTCGAAGCGAAACAGCGCTCGATATAATCAGTGCATAATACTTTGCCTGGGCGGGCCGGTAGGGCCGATGGTCGAAGCTTCGGTGTAGACCAGCTAAAGTCTGACTCTCAAGTCCACCCATGGTCTAGCCAACCGATATCCATGCCTCAGTAGCCGGAGCAAGCAAACATGCTATGCAAAACCATTCCCAGCACCAGTGATCCTGTTAGAGCAGCCTGCTTAATCGTCCCGATCGATAAGGAGGGCAACAGCTTTACGCCTCAGATCCCGCTTGATGAGCAAGCACGAAACTGGATCATCGAAGTTGCCAAGCGCGGGGATCTTGGGAAATCTAATGGTGCTTGCCTATGGATCCCGTTGGCAACCGAGCCTGAATCTTCCAAAGCCAAGGCAGCGGCAAAAGCCGATCGTCGAACAAGTCTAGCCAACAGGCAAAAGGCAACGGCAACCAGCCTACAAACCCATCGTGTGCTGCTTGTGAGATTAGCAAGTGAAGCAGACAAGCCCGCCCCGAGCGAGAAAGCCTATGTCGACGCCTGCAAGGCCGTCGCAAAACAACTCGATGAAGCAGACATCAATAGCGCGGTTTCCTTGTTGCAGGCGGCACTACCGAGCGATAAGGATCTGGCTTGGGCGTGTTCTCGCCTCGTTTTGGCATGCCGCGAACAACAGTATCGTTTCGACGTCTTTAAGCGCGAAGCGTCAAAGCAAACCAAGGCATCAGCCAGCAAGGGCTTACAGCATCTGTTCTTGGCCGTCGATCCGCGCAAATCTGCATCAGTCGATACGGCCATCGCGCATGCCATGGCCTTAGCAAACGGCATGGACTTGACCAAGGACCTTGGCAACACGCCGCCAAATATTTGTACGCCAGAATTTCTTGCTGACAAGGCATTGGCCCTCTCGAAAAGCCACAAAATCCAAGTTCAAGTCCTCGAACGCCGCCAAATGCAAGCGCTTGGCATGGGTGCTTTGCTCGCCGTAGCCCAGGGTTCAACACAAACACCGCGTCTGGTGGTGATGCAGTACCAAGGCAGTAAAACCAAGCAAGCGCCGATTGTGCTCGTGGGCAAGGGGATTACCTTTGACACTGGCGGTATTTCGATTAAACCAGCAGGTGGCATGGACGAAATGAAGTTCGACATGTGCGGTGCAGCGTCCGTATTTGGCGCGATCAAAGCCATCGCTGAAATGAAGCTTCCACTTCATGTCATCGGTGTCGTGCCAGCTGCCGAGAATATGCCAGACGGTAATGCAACCCGGCCGGGCGATATCGTGAGCACCATGTCGGGTCAAACCGTCGAAATTCTCAACACGGACGCCGAGGGCAGGCTCATACTTTGCGATGCGCTCAGTTATTGCGAACGATTCAAACCTGATACCGTCATTGATATTGCAACATTAACAGGTGCCTGCGTGGTAGCGCTTGGTGCGGTGCACTCGGGCCTGTTTTCGCCTGATGATGCACTTGCCGACGAACTGCTTAAAGCAGGCCGGCAAAGTACCGATACCTGCTGGCGCATGCCTGTCGAGGATGCCTATCAAGAAGGCTTAAAGTCAAACTTTGCTGATATGGCCAATGTCGGGGGGCGTGAGGGCGGCGCTATCACTGCGGCTTGCTTTTTGGCACGATTTACCAAGTCATTTCGCTGGGCTCACTTGGATATTGCTGGCACGGCCTGGCGAGGCGGTGGCGCCAAAGGCGCATCGGCCCGACCGGTACCGCTACTTGTCGAGTTTTTGAAGACTCGGGCTGGGTTGTGACGCGCATTGACTTTCATTTCAACACCCCGGAGAAGCTCGCCTATAGCTGTCGATTGATTCGCAAGGCTTACCGAGCCCAACATCGCATTTGGGTTTATAGCGACGACGGCGAGCAACTACAACGTCTCGACAAGATGCTTTGGCGTTTTTCGGCAATCGACTTTATTCCTCACGTCATGCACGACCATCCACTCGCGAGCAAGACCGCGATTGTGCTTGGCAATAGCTTGCAAGGCAGTGAAAGTTTCACCATCGCCATTCATTTAGGCTCGGTGTTACCACAAGGATTTAGTAGCTTCGAACGGTGGATCGAGGTTGTTGGACGCGATGAGGCCGATCGCCAGCAGGCTCGAAAACGCTATGCGCTTTTGCGATCGCAGGGCTATCCGATTCACCACTTTGATCAGGCTGACCAAGGAACCGAGCCATGACTGTTGATGCAACCCCCAAGGAGCAAGCGCTGGCCAAATCCTTTGAGCCGCAGGCCATCGAAGCGGGACTTTATTCGCAGTGGGCAGCAATGGGTTGCTTTGATGCGGGTAAAGACCCCCATGCCAAACCCTTTTGCATCCAATTGCCACCACCCAATGTAACTGGCACCTTGCATATGGGTCATGCATTCAATCAAACGATTATGGATGCACTAACGCGCTGGCAACGCATGAAGGGCGCCAACGCGCTTTGGCTTCCCGGCACCGATCACGCCGGTATTGCCACCCAAATGGTGGTTGAGCGCCAGCTTGAGGCAAAGGGCCAGACTCGACATGATCTTGGTCGACAAGCCTTCATTGAAAAAGTCTGGGAATGGAAACAAATCTCTGGGTCGACCATCACGCAGCAAATGCGAAGGCTTGGTGCATCGGCGGATTGGAACCTCGAATACTTCACCATGGACGAAAAGCTTTCGGCCGTGGTGCGGGAGGCTTTTATCAAGCTTTATCAGCAGGGCATGATCTATAGGGGCAAAAGGCTCATCAACTGGGATCCGGTATTGATGACTGCGGTCTCCGATCTCGAAGTCGTGAGCGAGGAAGAACAAGGCTCAATTTGGGAGATTCACTATCCACTGCTCGATGACAGTGGCCATTTAACTGTCGCCACCACCAGGCCTGAAACCATGCTCGGCGATGCGGCGATCATGGTTCACCCCGATGATCTTCGTTATCAGCATCTGATTGGCAAACAGGTCCGATTACCGCTGACTGACCGCGTACTCCCAATCATTGGAGATAGTTATGTCGATCCAAGCTTTGGAACTGGTGTAGTCAAGGTCACACCTGCTCACGACTTTAACGACTATGCTGTCGGCCAACGACACAAGCTGCCAACGATATGTATCCTCAAACTCGATGCAAGCATCAGCGATGATGCACCCGAGGCCTATCGAGGACTGGATCGATTCGAGGCACGTAAGCGAATTGTTCAAGATCTTGAAAATATCGGCGCTCTCGGATCAGTAAAGCCACACCGGCTCATGATCCCGCGAGGTGATCGCAGCGGCGCTGTGATTGAGCCCATGCTAACCGATCAATGGTTTGTAGCGATGAGCAAGCCTGCGCCTCAGGGCAGTCTTTTCCCTGGGAAAAGTATTGCTCAAGTCTCGCTTGAAGTCGTTGAGCAAGGAAAGGTTCGCTTTGTCCCATCAAACTGGACAAATACCTATAACCATTGGCTTGAAAACATTCAGGACTGGACCATTTCAAGACAACTCTGGTGGGGCCACCAAATTCCGGCTTGGTACCGAGCCGACGAGCAAGGTGCCGCGCTGCACGATGCTAAGGTTTATGTTGCTCGCGACGAAGCCGATGCAAGAAGACAAGCCAATGCAGACGGATGGACTGGCGGCTTGGTTCGTGATCCCGATGTGCTCGATACCTGGTTCTCGTCAGCACTCGTACCGTTCTCGACACTAGCCGATGAAAGCGATCCCTGGCCACAACAGAGCAGCGAAACCTACGGATTAGGCCTAAAGTTAAATCCTGAGTTGGCGCAGTTCTTGCCCTCTCAAGTTTTGGTGACAGGTTTTGACATTATCTTTTTCTGGGTCGCACGCATGGTCATGATGAGCACCCACTTCACCGGAAAAGTGCCCTTTGAGACCGTTTATGTCCATGCCTTGGTACGCGATGCCGAGGGCCAGAAAATGTCGAAGTCTAAAGGCAACACGCTTGACCCCATCGATTTGATTGATGGTATTGAGCTTGAAGACCTCGTCGCTAAGCGAACTAGTGGCTTGATGAATCCCAAGCAAGCCGAAAGCATTGCCAAAAAGACTCGCAAAGAGTATCCGCAAGGAATCCCTGGCTTTGGCGCAGACGCACTGCGATTCACTTTTGCCTCGCTTGCGACACCAGGACGAAACATCAATTTTGACCTGAATCGTTGTGAGGGTTATCGGAATTTTTGCAATAAATTATGGAACGCAACCCGTTTCGTATTGATGCAAGTGGGTCAAGAGAGCGTGTACGAACTTGGCTTTGCTCCGCATGATGCAAGCGCCTGCGTGCCAGGGGCATACATGCACTTTGGCAAGCCCGAACGATGGATGAGTTCGGTTCTTGAGCAAAGCATTGCCCAAATTGAACAGCATCTTTGCGAGTTTCGTTTTGATTTGGCAGCCAAGGAGTACTACGAGCTGGTGTGGCAGTCCTATTGCGACTGGTATTTGGAATTGGCGAAGGTTCAGCTGCAGCATGAGGATGCTGCCGTACGCCGAGGCACCCGACGAACTCTGCTCAGCGTCTTAGAAACCATACTGCGCCTCGGCCACCCCTTCATGCCTTTTATGACCGAGACCTTATGGCAAAGCATTGCACCCCTGGCGCAGCGTTATCACGCGCATCATCATGCAAAAGCCGTCGATACGCCCATGGATAGCGGCAGTGCGCCATCGACACCCGCTGCCAACGCCATGCCATGCAGCATCATGCAACAAGCCTTTCCTATGGCTAGACCCGAGCGCGTTGATCCAGAGGCCATAGCCTGGATGAGTCGATTCAAAGCCTTAGTCGATGCCTGCCGCCAGCTAAGAAGCGAAATGTCGCTCTCACCTGCGCAACGCGTACCGCTTTTAATCGAAGGGGCGCAGGCTGCCGCGATTCTTGACGATGCCAGGGCATTACAATCGCTCGCTAGGCTCCAAGAAGTTCAGGTCGTCGAGCAACTGCCAAGCGACCGGCTTGCGCCTGTTCAATGGCTGGACGGCCTACGCTTAATGCTCGACGTCGAGATTGATCGGTCGGCGGAATTGCTTCGATTATCCAAAGAAATAGAACGTATCGATCTTGAGATTGCAAAGTGTAGAACCAAGCTTGCGAATCCTTCTTTTGCCGATCGCGCGCCGAAGGCCGTCGTCGAGCAAGAGCATGAGCGTATGCTTCGTTTTGAGAAGAGTCGCTCAGCACTTTCAGATCAATACGAACGTATCAACATCAAGTCTTAATGACAGACCAGAAAGCGGTCATACAGTGCCGTGAGCCCCGATAAAACGGCATTTTGTCGCCTGAGCCCTTGCGTTTCCCCGGACATGCGATCATGCTTTCGGCTGCGCATCGCACTAGAACAACGCGCCCCGAATTCACCACACTGGAGGTCACCGGATGGCAACCGCAAAACAACCCGCCGCAAAAAAGCCTGCGGCCAAAAAACCCGCTGCCAAGGCAGCCGCAAGCAAACCAGCTGCAAAGTCATCAGCGGCCAAGCCAGCTGCGTCAAAGGCTAGCGCTGCGAAGGCGACAGCGGCAAAAAAACCAGCGTCTAAAGACGCTGCCAAGCGCAGCCCCAATGCTGCTTTCATGAAGCCAATGACACCGAGCGCTGCACTTGCAGCGGTCATCGGTAGTAAGCCGATGCCTCGAACCGAAGTCACCAAGAAGTTATGGGAATACATTAAGGCTAAAAAGCTGCAAGACGCTACTAACAAGCGTCAAATCAATGCAGATGCCGCACTCAAAGAGGTTTTTGGCCAATCAAGTGTGAGTATGTTTGAGATGACCAAACTGGTGGGCAAGCACCTGTCCTAAGCGAGCCACCTCAAACTACAGGCCTTAAGCAAGCAAGTTGGGCTTAAGGCCTTGATCAAACCTACATCGTTAAAAAACCGCCATCGACCGGTAAAACAACGCCGGTCACAAAACGCGCTGCATCGGATGACAAAAATAAAATAGGGTCTGCGACCTCTTCAGGTTGGCCCCAGCGTGCCATGGGCGTTCTAGCAAGAATCATGGCGTTGCGTGCAGCATCGTCGCGCGCGCCGCGCGATAAATTCGTCACGATCCAGCCTGGGGCAACCGCGTTGACGCGTATCGAATCCTGAGCATAGGCGGCAGCCAGTGACATCGTGAGTTGTCGAATCGCGCCTTTTGACGCTGCATAGGCAGGCTGCTTGGGACCGCCAAAGAAGCTGAGCATGGAGGCAATGAAGACAATCGAACCTGATTGCCGAGCGAGTTGAGGCCTCATCATGGTTGATAAGCGCATGCCGGCCGACAAGTTCACATGGAGCACTTCGTCAAAAACCTCAGGGTCATGCTCTGCTTCGCGTCGAATCATCCCAGCGCAATGAACAAGCACGTCAAGACAATCGAAGGAGTGGGCGAGCGCGGAAAGCGCCTCGTGGTCCCTCACGTCGAGCACTCGGACATCAATCGATTCAAAACCCGGCTGCTGCTTCGCCTGGTCGACCTCATCGGCGCTCAATCCCGTTGCAAGAACTTGTGCGCCGGCGGCTGCAAAAGCTCTCGCTGAGGCCGCTCCAATACCCGAGGCACCGCCTGTAATAAGGACTTTTTGTCCCTTGAAATCAAACAAGGCTTTAGCCATTACCGCCTCCTCAGAAGAAATTGCCAAACGCCATGGTCGAGCTTCTGGTCAATCAAGTCGTTGCCAGTCTGCCTGGCAAAGTTATTGAAGTCACGCTCTGCGCCCTGGTCGGTGGCCAACACCAAAAGGGTTTGACCCGATTGCATGCTGTTGAGCGCCTTCTTAGCTTTAAGAATGGGCAATGGGCAGTTCAAGCCTTGAGCGTCAACGGTTACGTCTGCTTCGTCTGTAGCTTTGTTTGATGTCACGAAGCCTCCTTCAACTTATCACTCACCCAATCGTGAACCGAATCAAGAGCTTCAGGCAACTTTGCCACATCACTACCACCTGCTTGCGCCAGATCAGGCCTGCCGCCGCCTTTGCCGCCGATTTGCTGCGCAACAAAATTGACCAAGTCCCCGGCTTTGACGCTGCTTAGCAAATCCTTTGTTACACCGGCAACGAGGCTAACGCGCTCTGCCTCGACCACGGCCAACACAATCACCGCCGAGCCAAGTTGTTGCTTGAGTTGGTCCATGGCCTCCCGCATCGCTTTTGAATCAACCGCGTCGAGCTTTGCCGCCAGGCAGTGCACCTGACCGATTCGCTTGGCCTGGCCGGCAAGTCCTGTCCCTTGAGCAGCAGCCATTTTGGACTTGAGCTGGGCAAGCTCACGCTCCATCGCTTTCATATGCTCAAGTACATCGCGCAGTTTGCTATCGATGTCAGCGCTTGGTGCTTTGAGCATCCCGGCAATCCGCTCGAGCCTTGCGTCTTGGTCCTGCGACAATTTAATCGCCTGCTCACCCGTAATTGCTTCAACGCGCCGAATCCCGGCAGCGACCCCGGACTCGGCGACGATTCTGAAGCTACCGATATCGCCTGTTCGCTCGACGTGGGTACCACCGCAAAGCTCACGCGAACTTCCGATATCAAGCACGCGAACGGTGTCGCCATACTTCTCACCGAATAAAGCCATCGCTCCCGCTTTGACCGCTGCATCAAACGACATAAGCTGCGCGGCGCTTGCTTGATTGCTCAAAATCTCTTCATTGACAATGCGCTCGACTTCGCGAATTTCTTCGGGCTTCATGGCTGAGTGATGACTGAAATCGAAGCGTGTCTTGTGCTCATCAACAAGCGAACCCTTTTGCTGCACATGTGCACCCAAGACTTCACGCAATGCTTTGTGCATTAAGTGGGTGGCCGAATGATTTCGAATCGTGTTTGCCCTAAGGGACTTATTCACCTGTGCCTTAAGAACATCGCCAACCCGCAACACGCCTTGCCTTATCAAGGCATGATGGCCGAAAACCTCAGCGCTTATTTTCTGGGTGTCGTGGACTTCGGCCTCAAAGCCCTTATTGCTTTCAAGACCGAAAAAATGACCCCGGTCACCAACCTGTCCGCCCGACTCGGCATAAAAAGGCGTTTGATCAAGGACAATCACCGCGCGCTCGCCCGCCTGAGCCAACGCAACCGATGCGCCTTCATGAAAAATGGCAAGGACCTTTGCATCCTCGCTCAAACAATCATAACCATCAAACCGTGTACTTGCACCCTGGTAATCAATCCCGGCTGCGGCTTTAAACTTACCCGCTGCACGTGCCTGCTCACGCTGTCTCGCCATGGCTGTCTCGAAACCATCTTCGTCAACGCTAAGCCCACGCTCGCGGCAAACATCGGCGGTTAAATCGATGGGAAAGCCATAGGTGTCATAAAGTTTAAAAGCTGTTTCGCCATCAAGTTGTTTGAGTCCTTCGACAAGCACCTGCTCAAGCAAGGCCATCCCGTGTTCGAGCGTTTCCGAGAATCGTTCTTCTTCTTGCTTAAGCACTGCCTTGACGCGTTCTTGCTCACTGAAAAGCTCGGGATATGCAGCGCCCATCGCCAGAGCCAAGTCATCGACTAATCGATGAAAGAAAAGTGTCTTGCAACCCAATTGGTAGCCATGCCGAAGTGCGCGCCTAATGATCCTTCTTAGAACATAGCCCCGACCTTCATTGCCCGGGATGACGCCGTCGAGCACCAAAAACGCGCAGGCGCGGATATGGTCGGCAATCACCTTCAGCGACGCTTCATTCAGATCGCTCGTGTTGGTCTCCCTTCCAGCAGCGGCAATAAGCTGCTGAAAAAGATCAATCTCATAATTGCTGTGGACGCCTTGCAAGACCGCAGCGATTCGCTCAAGCCCCATGCCGGTATCCACGCAAGGCCTTGGCAAGGCGGTGAGTACACCGCTTTCATCACGTTCGTACTGCATGAAAACGAGATTCCAAATCTCGATATAACGATCGCCGTCCTGCTCAGGCGAGCCTGGGGGACCTCCTTCAACATCAGGGCCGTGATCGTAAAAAATTTCAGAACACGGTCCACAAGGACCTGTGTCTGCCATTTGCCAAAAGTTATCGCTCGCATAACGAGCGCCCTTGTTATCACCAATACGAATAATGCGTTCTTTGGGAACACCAATCTCATCGGACCAAATACCGAATGCTTCGTCGTCTTCGGCATAGACGGTTACCCAAAGCTTCTCTTTGGGAATCATGAATCGCTGCGTCAACAAGTCCCAAGCAAAACGGATCGCATCGCGCTTGAAGTAGTCACCGAAACTGAAATTACCGAGCATTTCAAAGAAGGTGTGATGCCTCGCGGTATAGCCTACATTTTCCAGATCGTTATGCTTTCCACCAGCACGTAGGCTTCGCTGCGAGGTTGTTGCGCGCTTGTAAGCGCGTTGCTCTTTACCAAGAAAGACGTCCTTGAATTGCACCATACCGCTATTGGTGAAGAGTAGCGTTGGGTCATTGGCTGGAACCAGGGAACTGGACGCGACGACCGTATGGCCGCGTTCAGCGAAAAAGGCTAGGAATTCAGCACGGATATCTGCAGACTTCATGGCGTGGTCTCAAGGTGAATCGGCTTGCAATCGAAATTGCGCTGCGAGAAGCCATGGATTCTAGCCAAGAAAAAGGGGCAGCGGCGGTTAGCCGCGCCCCATAAAGGAGACCGTTAAGATCTGGATCAAGGCAGGATGCCTCGATTCAGACCGGGTCAAAGGATCCGTGAAATCCTCGACTTGACCCATTGTGTCGCCAGACGCTTGTCGCGTCTGTAGGCTGCCGCACAATCCTGTAAGGTGATGTAATCCAAGGTTTCGAAAAACAAGGACCCACCATGAATAAGCTAAGCAAAACACGTCGTCTTGGTTTGGCTGCGGCAAGTCTCGCTGGACTTGCCACCGTCGTCCATGCGTCCCCATTGCGCGCCCAGACCCAAAGTACCTGGCCCAGCAGGCCGATTAAGTTAGTGGTGCCCTACCCACCTGGCGGTCCCCTTGACCAAATCGCCCGTGCGCTTGCCGAAAAGATGCGCGAAAGCCTGGGCCAGCCGATCTTGGTTGAAAATCGCGCCGGTGCTGGCGGCAATATCGGCGCCGATTACGTAGCCAAATCGCAACCCGACGGCTACACATTGGTGGTCGGAGCGGTGGCCACCCATGCCATCAATCCCTACCTCTACGCGAAAATGCCCTATGACGCGAACCGGGATTTTTCGCCCATCGGCATGATTGCCATGGTGCCAAATGTTTTGGTCATGCCAACCGAGGCTGCACAAAGGCTGGGCATTCATAGCGTGAA
>Ga0169931_10010791_pt1 | contig 12974 bp, 13 predicted proteins | sample Kivu_15m_20L_FD_129675 | JGI IMG/M metagenome (GOLD analysis project Ga0169931, IMG submission 129675) | Freshwater microbial communities from Lake Kivu, Western Province, Rwanda to study Microbial Dark Matter (Phase II) - Kivu_15m_20L... | ecosystem: Environmental > Aquatic > Freshwater > Lake...
AACTCTCTCTTCGGATTTTATTTCGGATACTTCTTCAACTATAGGGCTCTTAGTAAGCTCTGGTTCCGGCTCGATTTCTTGTTTCGGCAAATCATCAATAATCTCGGGCTCAACATGCTCTACTTTAACTTCCGGCTCTTCGACTTTTGCTGGTTCGTGTGTTGGAGTCTCCTGAATTGTTACAGGCATTTCAACGGTTCCCATACCCTTGATAAGAATTTCTTCCGGTTCCTGATCTGCGTCTTCCGACTTATTGATGGAGGGTTGGGTTTCATCCAAAGTAATCGTTTCTCTTTTGAGTCGATTTTGAATGATTTTCTTTGATTCTTCCTTCTCACTTTTTTCGTCACCAAACTGCTTAAGGAGCAATCCGTACATTTCTTCAGTGATTTTGGAATTGCGATTAATATCTTCAAATCCCTTATCTGAAAGAAAATCAATAACGGTTTGCACACCAACGTTTAACTCGGTGGCTACTTTACTAATTCGTTTGTTCTGTGTTGATTCTGACATTCAACTTTTTTATAAATGGTTTTTACTGCATGCTTATTCAAATTCGGCGCGCAGAATTTTCATGACCTCTCTGATTGTTTCTTCTTCCAGATCAGTTCTTTTTACCAGATCTTCAACCTGAAGTTCCAGCACACTCTTGGCTGTGTCACAGCCAACACTTTTTAATTCATCAAGAATCCAGCTATCAATTTCATCTGCAAATTCATCCAGATCAACATCTTCCGAATCCATTTCTGAATCTCTGTAAACATCAATCTCATAGCCGGTAAGTTTACTGGCAAGACGTATGTTTAATCCGCCTTTTCCGATTGCTAAAGAAACCTGGTCAGGCTTAAGAAAAACATCTGCTCTTTTTCTTTCTTCATTTAGTTTGATAGATGATATTTTAGCAGGAGAAAGGGCTCGTGTTATATAAAGTCCGGTATTATTGGTGTAATTGATAACATCGATATTTTCATTTCTCAGTTCACGCACAATTCCGTGAATTCTCGAGCCTTTCATTCCCACGCAGGCACCAACAGGATCAATCCGGTCGTCGTAGCTTTCAACCGCTACTTTTGCCCTCACACCAGGCTCGCGCACTACTTTTTTAATTGTAATGAGTCCGTCAAAAACTTCAGGAACCTCTTGTTCAAATAGCTTTTCTAGAAAAACCGGGGAGGATCTGGAGAGAACAATTTGTGGGGTGCTATTCTTCATGTCAACCCTCAAAACTACAGCTCTTGTATTTTCTCCTTTTTTGAAAAAATCACTAGGGATTTGCTCAGTTTTTGGAATCACCAGTTCATTGCCTTCTTCATCCAAGATGAGAACTTCCTTTTTCCAAACCTGGTAGATTTCACCTGTTACAATTTCCCCAACCCGGTCTTTGTATTTTCTGTAAACCCCATCTTTTTCAAGTTCGGTAATACGTGCTACCAGATTTTGTTTGAAAGCAAGAACGGCTCTGCGTCCAAAATCGGTAATTTTTACTTCTTCAGAAACTTCTTCACCAATTTCAAAGTCAGGTTCAATCTTAACGGCATCAGAATAAGCAATTTGACTCGAAGGGTCTTCCACAGATCCATCTTCAACAATTTGTCTCCTGTGCCAAACTTCAAGGTCTCCTTTATCTATATTCAAGATAATATCGAAACTTTCATCGGATCCATGTTTTTTGATTATCATGTTACGGAAAACATCCTCGAGTATACCCATCATGGTTACTCTGTCAATGTTTTTAAATTCCTTGAACTCGGCAAACGATTCAATTAGTGCTTCGTGCTCCATTTGTATATGTGCTTTTAAAAAATAATAACCGGACGGGCTTCTTTTATTTCAGCAAAAGGCACTCGCTTGGGTATATTATCATTTTGTAATGTTTGTGTTATTTTTTTATTTGTTTTTCCCTGCGGCGCAGGGAGGATGGTTATTTCTTCTTTTGAAATCTCATATAAAGTCCCCGAAAACTTATTTCCATCCTTCAGAAGGATTTCAATTGGCTTGCTCAGGTATTTGTGATACTGTCTTATATTTCTGAAGGCCTGATCAATTCCCGGGGATGAAACCTCAAGTTCGAAATCGTCATTTTCTCTGTCCAGTGAGTGTTCGATATGCCGGCTTAAAGCAATGCAGTCCTTAATCGAAACATTTTCATCATTGTCAATAAAAACCTTAATCTTGTTGCTTGTGCTCACTTGTACATCAATAAGATAATTATCGCTTTCTCTGAGGAAATCTTCAGTTAATCCGATAATGGTTTTTTTTTCAATCATGCTTGTCAATAAGTTCGTGTCTAATAAAAAAAGGGACATTGTCCCCTCTTCCTTTTTAGCCGGCGCAAAATTATAATAAGTTTTCCAATCACCCAACATATAAATATGGATTTCGCAAAACCCCCATTTTAATATCATGCTAAACCGATAAAATGGCGATAGACACAATTTTTTGTCGTCTTTGTTTGAAACTCAATTTTGGTATATTTGCCCACAATCCAATTTTAAAAATCCAAATAATTAACCAACAAATTCTTTAAAACGCTTTAAAAATGAGCAACAATCAGAAATCTGAAGGCAGCGGTCTTGGTGCATTTTTTGCCGCCACGGTAATTTTATCGTCTATAGTGGTTTGCGTCCTCGTTTACATGTTTATTATGGGAAACCCTAATAACTTTGAAGGAGGCGATCCTGTTTTAGGCCATCCGCTTCCAGGCAATACCCTCGGAATTGTTTATAAAGGAGGCTTTATCGTGCCTATATTAATGTCAATTGTGGTAATCATTTTTGCGTTTTCTATAGAAAGAGGTTTTACGATTAGTAAAGCTAAAGGGCGTGGCGGTTTAAACGTTTTCGTTCGCAACCTTCAAAACATGATTGCAAACAATCAAATCGAAGCTGCTGCAAAAGAATGTGACAAGCAAAAAGGGTCACTTGCAAATGTAATGAAGGCAGGATTGGAAAGATATTCCCAACTCCAAAATGACAATACCATGGACAAAGACCAAAAAATTGTGGCCATGCAAAAGGAGTTGGAAGAAGCAACTTCATTAGAGTTGCCTATGCTTTCAAAAAATCTGGTAATCATATCTACATGTGCTTCTGTTTCAACCCTTGTTGGTCTTATCGGAACGGTATTGGGAATGATTAAGGCCTTCTCGGCACTTGCTCAGGCAGGGGCGCCAGATGCTGTGGCACTTGCAAACGGTATTTCCGAGGCCCTTATTAATACCGCTTTGGGTATTACTGGTTCAACTGTAGCTATTATCATGTACAACTACTTCACAACACAGATAGATCAGTTAACATACAAGATAGATGAGTCGGGCTATAGCCTGGTATCAACCTTTGAAGCAAAAACGAAATAAACCAATCAACATCAGGTTATGCCAAAAATAAAAATGCCGAAAAACAGTCCAGCTATCGACATGACGCCGATGGTGGATCTGGCCTTTCTGCTGGTAACCTTCTTCATGTTGATTTCGCAATTCCGTGCCGAGGAAGCTGCTGTAATTGATATGCCTTCTTCTGTTTCTGACCTAAAAATACCAGATAAAGATATCATGATGATTCTTGTTGATAAGGAAGACCATGTGTTTTTTACGATCACCGGTCAGGAAACACGTCGTGAGGTCTTACTTAAGATGGGAGAGAAATACGGAATTTCTTTTAATGAAGATCAGATTAAGGAGTTCTCCAACATGGCTTCTTTCGGAGTTCCGATGAAAGAATTACCAGCCTATTTGAGTGCAAGTAGCACCGATAGAAAGAAGCTTCAGGAAAAATCTGCGGGGATACCTGTAGATTCACTTTACTGCGAGTTATGTGATTGGGTGTTTTATGGAAGAATCAATGCGCCTAGATTTCGGGTCGCTATTAAAGGTGACCAGGTTACCTCCTATCCTAAAATTCGCAGAGTAATGGACATACTTCAGGATAAGAAGGTGAACAAGTTCAATCTGATTACCAATATGGAATCAGGTCCAGGAGAATAAATAATTGAACCTTTTATTTCGTTATACATAACGAACCTAATAAAATAAGAAATCATGGCTGAATTAAACACCGATGACGGTGGAGGCGGGGGCAAAAAGAAACATTCCAAACAGCGGGCAAAGAAATCTTCTACCCGCATTGATATGACACCCATGGTTGATCTTGGGTTCCTACTGCTTACCTTCTTTATCCTCACCACCACCTTCAACAAACCACAGGCAATGGAAATCAACATGCCCGTGAAAGACAAAGACTTAACTGACGACCAAAAAAACAAAGTTCCGGCCAATCATACCCTAAATCTTATTCTAACAGATAAGAATGTAGTTTATTGGTATTTTGGTGTAGCGGATCCCAGTAAGGCACTTCCCGCTCTTACGAAGACAAATTACAGTCAGGATGGGGTCAGGAAATTATTAATTGCTGAAAACAACGAGCGTAATAACATGTACAATCAGGTAGAAACTTGGAAAGCTGAAGTTGCCAGCCGAAAAATTACTGAAGAAGAGTATAAAGAAAAGCTGAAGGCATATCGTGAGCAGCATAAAATGTCCAGCCTTATTGTTTTGATTAAGCCCGACAAAGAAGCCAACTATAAAAACGTAGTTGACGCACTGGATGAAATGGCAATCTGCAACGTTGGTTCTTATGCGCTTTTAGAAACAAATGATTTGGAAAACCAAATGGTTGCCAACGCTAATTCATATTAACTTCAAACGTAAATACTATGGCAAATCAATTAGCAATAAAACCGTTTGACGAAATTGTATTCGAGAACCGAAACAAAGAGTACGGTGCCTATGAATTGCGGAAGCGATACAACAGGCATATGAATACCGCATTTTTAATTGCGATTTCTATTTTCATTCTTGGGGTTAGCATCCCGGCAATCATGGATTATCTAGAGGAGTTAGCTCCGGAAGATGGTGTTACTAACGTTGAATTAACGCTGGTAGAACCACCTCCTTTGGATAAAGATGAGCCGCCGCCGCCGCCGCCGCCGCCTGATCCACCGCCGCCTGTTCAGGAAACAATTAAATTTACGCCACCTGTAGTTACAGAGGAGCCAATAAAGGAAGAAGACATTCCTCCTCCGCAGGAGGAAATTCAAGCTCAAGTTAGCACCAAAACTCAGGAAGGTACAGATCTGATAGATTTGCCTTCCGAAGGCGATGGTAATGCACTGATTGAAGAGCCTCCTGCACAGATTTTTACAATTGTTGAGCAAATGCCGGAATTTCCAGGAGGGGAGGAAAAGTTGTTCGAGTATCTTGGTAAGAATATTAAGTATCCTGCAATGGCCCGCGAGAACGGGATTACCGGAACTGTGTATGTTACCTTTGTAGTAGAAGGTAATGGAAAGATTACGGATGTGAAAAAACTGCGTGGAATTGGAGGAGGTTGCGATGAAGAAGCTATTCGGGTCGTAAAGTCAATGCCAGAGTGGAAGCCCGGAAAGCAAAACGGCAAGTCTGTGCGGGTTCAGTATAATCTCCCCATCAAGTTTACTTTAAGATAGATATATTTTGAATCGCTTTTTGCGGACAATGGGCCTGGTGGTGATCGGTATTTACCTCATCATAGGCTCATTGCTTATTTTTACTGATTGGTTCACGGTTGTTCCTGATCAATACAGAACGATGGCAGGAATCGTTGTCTTTGCATACGGTGCACTCAGAGGAGTGCGTTACTATAGTGGTAATAAAAACGAATGAATATGAAGCTCTATAAACTCCTGTTCTTCGCCGGGCTTTTTGGCCTAGCAGCATGCGGTGCATCAGATGCACTTACGCAGGAAAGCACCACGCGTGGAAACATACGAATTGCTACTGATGACTCTTATTCAAGACTAATTTCAACAGAGGTAGCTACCTTCGAATCTTTGTATAAATATGCTAAGATTTCTGTGACAGAGGGGCCAGAAGGCGAGGTTATGGATCTTTTAATCAATGATTCGGTTCGCGCAGTTGTTATTAGCCGTGAATTGACTGAATCTGAAAAAGGCTATCTCGAGAGCAATAAAATCATTCCAAGGACTACAAAAATCTGCACCGATGGACTTGCATTTGTTGTGAATAAGGATGCTCCCGACAGCAATTTCAGTTTTCGACAGTTGAAAGAAATTTTTACCGGGCTTACATCTGACTGGTCAAAGATAAGTTCGGGTAAAGACAACTCATCCCTCGTAGTGGTTTTTGATCACCCGAAATCAGGCAATGCACGATTTATTCGCGAAACATTTGCGATAGATACATTTCCCGCGGTTTGCTCCGCTGTGAAGTCAAATCAGGAGGTGATTGCATACGTTGAAAAAAACAAGAATGCGATTGGAATCATTGGTTCAAATTGGATTAGCGATCCGGATGATTCTGTGAGCGGAGATTTCATGTCCAGAGTAATGCTTGTTGGGGTTTCTTCAGAGAATGATCCCGACGCAGTCTTGGGTTTTCACAAACCTTATCAAGGGTATCTTGCAGATAAGTCTTATCCTTTCAGACGGGACGTTTTTATAATTAACAGGGAATTGGGCACAAGATTAGCAACAGGGTTCAGTTCTTTTGTAGCAGGAGATAAAGGCCAGAGAATTATCCTAAAAGCCGGACTGGTTCCTGCCTATGGTGTAATCAGGTTGGTGGAAGTAAATTGAAACATTGATAATACAGAATATGATGAAATATTTTTTTTTAGTTACATCCCTTTTATTGGGGACAGTTGTTTGTGGGCAATCATTGGAAGAAGCAAGGAGGCTCACCTTAAACGAGCAGTATGAAGCAGCCAGTTCAGCATTCAAGTCTTTGGTTGCTAAGTTTCCTGTAAAGGGGGACTACTGGTATTATTATGGTGAAAATTGCCTTCAGGCCGATGAGGCCGATTCAGCTGAAGCACTTTTCAGAATGGGCATTAAAAATGATCCGGAGAATCCGATCAACTATGCAGGACTTGGTAAAGCCCTTAAGGTAAAAAAGAATGCCACTGAATCACGGGCTTCATTTGATAAAGCTCTTCAAGCCGGTAAAGGGAAAAATATTGATGTCCTTATCGCTATAGCAGAAGCTCAGATTTCGATAGAGCCGAAAAAGCTTGATGAAGCTTTCGCTTTACTTTTGGAAGCAGAAAAAAAAGAACCCCGTAATGCTCGCATTCAAATTCTTACCGGAGATGCTTTTTTAGAAAACAACGATGGCTCAAGCGCGATTAAGTATTACGAAAAAGCTCAGGAATTTGATTCTAAGTCCCCATTGGCTGCATTGCGACTTGGGCAGCTTTGGGTCAGGGCCCGGAATTACCAAGGTAAAGACGGTTCGAAAGGAGCCTTGGAGTATTACAAGGAGGCTATTGCAATTGACCCATCATTTGCACCCGCATACAGGGAATTGGGAGAATTGTTCGCTAAAGCTCAGCGCTACCAGGAGGCCAAAGAAAATTATGCTAAGTATTTGGAGTTGTCAAAGGGCAATACTGGTGCACGTGTTCGATATACATCCTTTTTGTTTGTAACCAAAGATTATAAAGAAGCACTTGGGGTGATTAATTCAATCTGGCAAACAGATACTACCAGGACACTTCTTTATCGTTTGGCAGCCTATTCTTCATATGAATTGAAGGACTATCAAGCGGGATTGAATTACATCCAGAAATTTTTCAGTAAACAGCAAAGTGATAAAATTCTAAGTAGTGACTATGCCTATTGGGGGAGGTTATTGTCAGAATCCGGAAACGACTCTCTTGGAATTGAAAAACTAATGATTGCGCTGGAGAAAGACAGTACGGATGCAGATATGATAAGTGAAATTGCAGCTTTGTATGCGAAGCGCAAGGAGTTAAACAAGGCTGTTGAAATGTACCAACGCAAAGTAGATTTGCAAAAAGGCACCACCAATGATTTCTACCGCATGGGTCAAGCCTTTTATCAGATGCAGCAATTTGGTAAAGCCGATACAGCTTTTATGAAAGTAACAGAGATTCAGCCCAAGCTGATTCAGGGTTTTCTTTGGAGAGCAAGGGCGAATTCAAGTATGGATCCTGATTCAAAAGAAGGTCTTGCCCGACCCTTTTATGAGGAGGTTGTTGTAAGAGGAGAAGAGGATACGACTAAATTTAAGAAAGAACTTTTGGAAGCTTACAAGTACCTAGGTTTCTATTTTTATATCACAAAGGATTATCCGAATTCGAAGTTATATTGGGAAAAGGTTCAAGCCATCGATCCTAAAGATCAGCAAGCTTTGGATGCCTTGAAGGATATAAAAACCAAGATATAAAAGGAGAAAAGATTGTTTCTCTAGGCTTTCATGTTTGTAAACTGCAGCGGCAAATCGTAGTTGCCACTCCTTAACACAGCTATTACTTTTTGAAGATCGTCAATCTTCTTTGAGGTAACTCTTAGCTGGTCATCCATAATCTGGGCCTGTACCTTAATTCCGGAGGCTTTGATATCTGCCATGATTTTTCGGGCAGTGTCCTTATCAATTCCCTGTTTAATTCGAATGTCTTTTTTCGTTTTATTTCCGGAAGCATAGTGCTGCTTTCCGAAATCCATGCATGAGGGTTCAATTTGTTGTCTGATGAGCCTCTTGCGAATCACATCTTCCACGGCTTCGAGTCGCATATCGTTTTCTGTGAGTATGTGTACTGTGAGGTTTTTTTTGTCCAGTTCAACCTCAGTTGATGAATCACGAAAATCAAACCTTGTATTGATTTCTTTAAACGCCACATTGATTGCATTATCCAGTGTTTGCAGATCAATTTTACTAACAACATCGAAACTTGCCATAACTAACAAAAAAGTTTTTTATTGATTGCAAATTAATTATTTTATTATCTTTGCATCCCTTAAAAACAACAAAGAAACAAACACATGCTGATTATTCCTGTAAAAGAAGGCGAATCTATTGAAAAAGCGCTAAAGAAATTTAAGCGTAAAGTTGAGAAAACCGGTTTGATTCGTGAACTGCGTGATCGTCAGAAGTTCACAAAACCTTCTGTTGAACGTCGCGATGAAATCAAGAAGGCAATTTACAGCAACCAATTCCACCAACCTCAGGATTAATTTTCCTGTTTTAATAAGATTGATTAGGCTGTGCTTTTTTGCACGGCCTTTTTTATTTACAATGCTGTTGAATAAGTTTCGTTAAGTAAGGTAATTGAATTCGTTTCAATCTATAGTTTTATTGTATGAACGAGTTGCTCTTATTTTCAGAATATCTGAAAGTTGAAAAGCGTTATTCCGGGAACACGCTGATAGCCTATGAAATTGATCTTCATCAGTTTAGCGTGTTTATGTCAGAATCATATGATATCAAGAGCATGGCTGAAGTTCGGCCTGCATTTGTAAGATCCTGGCTGGTGAAGCTCATGGAGGAAGGATTGAGTGCGAGATCGGTAAACAGGAAAATAACTGCACTTAAGTCGTTCTATAAATTCGCAATCAGGAAAGGTATTTTAAGCCAGAATCCAATGTTGAAGGTGAGTTCACCAAAAACATCAAAACGACTTCCAGAATACGTTGAAGCCGATAAACTTGATTTACTGCTTGACCATATTGAGTTTCCGGATAGTTTTGAAGGAAGGCGCGACCATTTGATACTGGAGTTGTTTTATGGAACCGGAATTCGTTTGTCTGAACTTATGGGGCTTGCCTATGGTGATATTCAATTGTCGAAACATCAAATAAAAGTGACAGGAAAGAGGAACAAACAAAGGATCATTCCTTTATTCGCAGAGCTTGAATCAAAAATAGAGAACTACCTCGAGGAACTTGAATTATTAGGAATAGGTGGAAATTTTTTATTTGTTTTTGATAACGGGAAGCCACTTTATACGATGTACATTTACCGGCTAGTAAATAGATATCTCAGCTTGGTAAGCACAAGAAAAAAGAAATCGCCTCACGTTTTAAGGCATTCATTTGCTACCGAAATGCTTAATAAGGGAGCAGATTTGAATGCAATTAAAGAATTGCTTGGTCATGCAAACCTTAGTGCAACTCAAGTGTATACCCATAATTCCATAGAAAAACTCAAAAAGGCATATTCACTTGCTCATCCGAGGGCTTAGATAGATTATTAACCATAAGTTAACACACACTTAGGGAGGCCGAAACACTGCGAAATTACTTTTGATTTTGAAGCTTTCGTGATATGTCGCCATCGGCCGCCAGGCAAATTAAATCAGATTTAAAGACAAGGCGGTTCTATTTTACGGAACTTGTTTTGCGCGAGCGACTTTTTTTACTTCTGCTTTTAATTGGTTTTTTGCTCTCGGCTTTTTTTTACGAGATAAAGCCATTATCGATGTTGCTGTGCTTTCTTTTTGTCGGATATTCTGCTGTGGCCACTGACAGCATTCAAACTCGTAAGGCCTTCAAAGTTGGTAATTCAAAACGACACGGGTTTGTTTTACTGGCCATTAAAGCGATAATCTTTATTGCTGTAGCCTCTTTCAGTTATTGGTATTTTGATGGAGATGTAACCTATAACCGGATTTATAATCCGGAGAAATATCCTGATTTACCCCAGCATTCGACGTATGTGCAACCGGAAGCATTTTCATTTATTCAACTTGCGGCTCCGCTAATTCTGCTGGCATTTACCGGCTTATTGGTTTCGATGATACTGACGGTTTCTGAAGATCCGGGTCTGTGGAATAAATATCAAAGCATTTGGCTTGGTTTAAACTTAAATACCATTTAACAAATTATTTAGATTCGCATTATGTTTGGACTTGATAATGATATGACTGCACTGTTGCTTATATGCATATTGTGCGCCTGTATTTTCGAATTTATTAATGGTTTTCATGATACTGCCAACGCGGTAGCCACGGTTATTTACACCAAGTCTTTACGTCCGGTGCCTTCGGTTGTGCTTTCAGGCATCATGAATTCTGTTGGTGTTTTTGCAGGAGGTATTGCTGTCGCTATAGGTATAATCAATCTTCTCCCTCCGGAATCATTGGTAAGTCAGTCAATTTTGCAGAATGTTGCACTTATTTTATCCTTACTACTATCAGCAATTGCCTGGAATTTAGGAACCTGGTATTTGGGAATTCCGGCTTCCAGTTCGCATACATTAATTGGGTCAATATTAGGCGTTGGCATCATGTACTCTTTGCTTTCCGGCAATGGTGATTTATCGGGAGTAAATTGGTCAAAGGCTTCCGGCATCGGTATGTCGCTTCTTATTTCACCACTTCTTGGATTTGGATTAACCCTTGCGGTGATGCTTTTACTAAAGCGTTTTGTGAAGGATCAGGCTATTTTCAAGGCACCTGAAGGCGATACTCCACCAAAGCCATGGATTCGTGGCTTGCTGATTTTAAGTTGCGCGGGATTGAGCTTCACGCATGGCTCAAACGATGGTCAAAAGGGCGTTGGTTTGGTCATGCTGATTCTAATTAGTCTTGCCCCTTTGCATTTTGCTGTGGATGCATCCAGAGACATTCATCAGCTTGAAGTACCTGCCAGAGCAGCTTTGGCTCAAATAATTTCTCTGGATGATGAAAAAATGCTGCCGATTGATAGGGCTATTGCCGATCAGGTGAAGGCAGAGCTTTTTGACATGACTCAACTTTTCGATAAGTACAAAGCGAGTGGCGTGTTTCCGAAAGAGGAAAATTTTGCCATCAGAAAGGACATACTTTTTGTTGGTAAGCATGTTAAACAATTAAAAGTATCCGGAGCGCTAAAAGGATTGAGCAATGATGAGTTAAAAAAGCTTGAAAGTTCTGTTGCAGAGATGAGGACTTACATCGAATATGCTCCCGCCTGGGTTATTTTAATTATTTCTCTTTCTCTTGGAATAGGCACCATGATTGGATGGAAACGCATTGTTGTTACAATTGGTGAAAAAATAGGTAAGGAAAATTTAACCTATGCGCAGGGAGCAAGTGCCGGGTTTGTTTCTGCCGGAACCATTTGGCTGGCAAGTATTACTGGTTTACCCGTAAGTACAACTCAGGTTTTATCCTCCGGCGTAGCCGGAAGTATGGTTTCCTCCAACGGAGTTAAAAACCTTCAGGGTGGAACAATCAGGAATATCGCCATAGCATGGCTGCTAACCTTGCCTGTAAGCATGTTCTTAGCAGGTTTCTTTTACTTTTTGTTCAGTCTGTTTTTTTAACAATAGGCTTTAGAACGGCCCTTACCGGAAGGTGGTCAGAAAACTCTTTATCAATGACCTCCATAGAGTCGCAAGTAAAAAAGTCGGGATTATACAGTATATAATCAATCCTTAGAAAAGGAATGATCCCATTGTAAGTTGCTCCGAAACCTGCCTTGCCTGAATCGAAAGCATCTTTCAGTTCTGCACTTACTTGATGGTATGAATAGGAGGATGGAGGATCATTAAAATCGCCGCAAACAAGAACCGGGAACTTACAATCGTTGATGTGTGCGCTAATCACATCGGTTTGTCTTGCACGACGGATGTAAGCCCGACGCATTCTGGACAAAATTCTTTGAGGCCCGTCGAGGCCTGTTTGGTCTTTTCGACCGGTAATGGATTCCAGTGCTTTGTAATCTTCTGACCGAAACCGAACCGATTCCAGATGAAGATTGTAAATCCGCACGGTGTCTTTGTTTATGAGCACATCAGTAAATATTGAAACATTGTCTGTTTCATCGGGAAATTTTATCTCTCCTTTATTAATGACCGGGTATCTTGTAAAAGTGGCGATACCCCAATGATTTACATTTTTTACATGTGCAGAATAACCAATGTGTACATTCTTGGTTTTTAGCACCTTTTTAAGTGTATCTAAGGTGTTAAACTTACCCGTGTCTTCATGAAAGAATTCCTGAAAGCAAACAATATCTGCTTTTTGGTTATTTACAAGTTGGATGATGCTATCTCGTGTTTTCTTATTGTCGGTCCAGTTGTACAGGTCAAACAAACGGACGTTGTAGGAGAGCACGGTAAATGGTTCTTCGTTGGAAGGAGTAGATTCGGAGCCATTCAATAAATTAAACATCCCCAAGAAATGGGGTAAACAAAT
>Ga0169931_10010793_pt1 | contig 12973 bp, 12 predicted proteins | sample Kivu_15m_20L_FD_129675 | JGI IMG/M metagenome (GOLD analysis project Ga0169931, IMG submission 129675) | Freshwater microbial communities from Lake Kivu, Western Province, Rwanda to study Microbial Dark Matter (Phase II) - Kivu_15m_20L... | ecosystem: Environmental > Aquatic > Freshwater > Lake...
GTGCGAAACGCCGCCGGGGGCTTCCGCCCAACCGCTGATTACGGCCGCAATGCCGACCGCAATGCCAGCCGCATGGCGGCAGCCTGCGGGCAAACGTCCCTGCCAACGTCCCACCAGCGCCCTCGCCAGCGCGCGCACCTTCGGTGCGAAACGCCGCCGGGGGCTTCCGCCCGACCGCTGATTACGGCCGCATCCCAGCCGCAATCTCAGCCGCATGGCGGCAGCCTGCGGGCAAACGGCCCTGAGGGGGGGGGCCTTCAGGTGCCTTTAGTCAGCGTTTCTTCGATGCTTTCCATCGCCGCGCCGCACAGTCGCTCGACGAGCTGAGGTGGCATTCCTGGGGCTGGCATCAGCACCACGACATCTCCGAGCGGTCGGATGATCACACCGCGGCGGCGCGCTGCCAGTGTTACCTGGTGACCCATGCGGACCGCAGCTGGAAATGCCTCCAGTCCTTCGCGATCACGCACCAGCTCGATGCCAATCATTAACCCCCTCTGACGGATTTCAGCGACGTTCGGGTGCGACCTGAATGGAGCCAGCGTACGTTCTGCCAGTTCAGCGCACACAGCCACATTTTTCAGCAGCTGACGCTCCTCAAACAGCTGCAGCGATGCAAGCCCCGCAGCGCAGGCCAGTGCGTTTCCGGTGTAGGTGTGGCCGTGAAAAAAAGTGCGGCCTGCTGATGGTTGCCCCAGAAATGCCTCGTAGACGCGTTCGGTCGTCAGCGTTGCACCGAGTGGCAGATAACCACCGGAGATGCCCTTCGCCAGACACAGAAAATCCGGCGATACAGACTCCTGCTCACAGGCAATCAGGGTCCCCGTGCGGCCAAACCCCACAGCGACTTCGTCAGCGATGAGCAGCACATTCCATTCGTCGCAGAGCTGACGCAGGTGCCTGAGATATCCCGGCGGATGCACGAGGATCCCGGCGGCTCCCTGCACGATGGGTTCGAGCACCACAGCGGCCAGTCGCTGATGATTGCGAGCGATTGCTGCGGCTACCTCGGCAAAACACTGCTGATGCCAGTCATCGCGCGTCATTCCTTCGGGAATCCGCAGCGATCCCGGTGACGGCACAGTCACCGTCTCGAACAACAGATGCCGATAGCACCGGTGAAACAAATCGATACCGCCAACGCTGACGGTTCCCAGAGTATCTCCGTGGTAGGCGTTGCCGATGCACAGAAACAAATCCCGGTCTTCCGGACCTTCCGGCTTCTGGCGGTGATACTGATAGGCCATTTTCAGGGCCACTTCGACGGTGGTGGCGCCGCTGTCGGAATAGAACACGCGGCTGAGTCCGTCTGGGGCGCGATCGACCAGAGCTTTCGCGAGCCGTATTGAGGGTTCACTGGCAAGGCCCAGCAGCGTGGAATGAGCCACTCTGTCCAGTTGACACTTCACCGCCCGATCAATCTCCGGAACGCGGTGTCCGTGAACGTTGCACCAGAGCGACGAGATGCCGTCCAGAAATCGGCGTCCCTCGACGTCAATCAGCTCGAAGCCCTCAGACCGCTCGATGATCGGAGCGTCTTCGCGGACCCATGCTGACATGGGTGTGAACGGGTGCCAGACGTGCGTATTGTCCCAGTCGCGCAGCGGCGCGTCAGTTGCCAGGAAGTCGGCCGTCATGGAGTCGCCTCGGGAACGACAATGGGCGGCAGGCGGGTGCTGCGGGGCTTCCAGTCGCTGATTCCACCGGCTGCCTGCTGGGCACGGAAGAGTTCGTGCCAGGGGCGGGTGGTGGAGAGCGGGGCCGTTTCGTTGACCATCAGGGGCCGAGTCTGTTTCCACCAGGCGTCCCATGCGGCGTGCATTGCAGCGGCCTGTTGAGGAAACGCGGTGATCACATTTTTCGTCTGTCCCGGATCTGCCTGCATGTCAAACAGTTCTGAGTCGTTCACGAGGCGAAATCGCTGGCTGCGAACGCTGAAGTTTTTCCACTGAAAATCATTGGGCTCGGCACCGGTATCCCAGCGTCCGACGTGGGTCATGAGACAGCGGTCTTCCCAGGCGGAAGCAGGGTCGTTCAGCAGCGGCAGCAGGCTGCGGCCTTCGGACTGAGTTGCGGGCATGACAGTGCCGGCCAGAGCTGTAATGGTGGGAGCGATATCGATGTCGCCGGCAATCCGATCAATATCGCGACCGGCCGGCCAGCGCCCATCGGCGCGCACGAAAAACGGGACTCGCACTCCACCTTCATCAGGTGAACCTTTGAGCCCCTTCATGCCGGCGTTGTAGAACGACATTTCGCGGCCAGCTTTGTCGCGGCCGAGCACCAGTCCCGGCCGACCGGATGCACCTCCGGTCATACCGTTGTCGGACATGAAGATCACAATCGTGCGTTTGAGCAGGTCACGGTCACCAAGAAAGCTGATCAGTCGCCCGACGTTGGCGTCGATATTTTCAATCATGCCGTAGAAGGCAGCCTGTTCCTCGCTGAATCCGCACTCCAGAAATCTCCGCTTCCACTCGGGCGGCGCCAGATAAGGGCCGTGCGGGGCATTGGGAGCGATGTAAGTGAAGAATGGGCGACCGGAAGTGGCTGTGGCATCCATCCAGTCGCACGCCGCTGTGAAGAACACATCTGTACAGAAACCCTGTGTCTGACGAAACACCGTATTATGGCGGATGATCGGGTTGAAGTACGAATTCTTTGGAACATCAGCACAGCTGCAGTTGTACGCCTGACCGATGCCGCCGGCACCATGAATGAATACTTCATCGAAGCCCCTGCGGTGGGGCTGATACGGCTCTTCATCACCCAGATGCCACTTGCCAAAAATACCGGTCGTGTAGCCGGCGGTTTTGAGCACCTGTGGGAGGGTGGTGGCGTCAAGCGTCAGGCGTTCACGTTCAAGAATGGTGTGCGTGATGCCGTTCCGCATGGAGTGTCGGCCGGTCATCAACGCCGAGCGTGTGGGACTGCAGGTGGGTGACACCAGAAATCGCGTGAGGCGAGTACTTGTGTCGTACAGAGCATCCAGATTCGGCGTGCGAATCCATGGATGCCCGTGACGCCCCAGAACGGGATAACCCTGGTCGTCCGTGATCACCAGGACCACGTTGGGGGGCTGAGAGGCGTCCTGAGCTGCCGCGGAGAGCAGCGAGGAGCAGGCCAGAATTAAAGCCACGCAGGATGCTCGCAGCATACCTTCTCAATCTCCGGTCACCAGGGGAATTCGAACTGTCCCGCAACAACACTCAGCGAGCTGTCCAGCCACCATCGACAGTTACCAGACTTCCCGTCATATAGCTGGCGGCCGGGCTGCAAAGCAGCAACGCAGCGCCCTGAATTTCGGGCATCTGTCCCCAGCGATTCATGGCTGTCGCACCGATAATATGCAGTTTCGCCTCTTCCGAATCCGCGATGGGGATGTTCATTGGAGTCAGAAACGGACCGGGATTGATGGCGTTGCAGGTCACTCCGGTTTTCGCAAGTTCTAGCCCGAGGGCTCGAGTCAGCTGTACGACGGCACCTTTGCTGGCCGTGTAGGGAGTGCGGTTTGCAAGTCCCACAACTCCGAGGGCGCTGGCGATGTTGCAGATCCGCCCGTACCCGGCCGCCACCATGTGAGGAATCACCGCGCGACATGCGAGCCACGTTCCGTCAACGTTGGTCCGCTGAACCTCGCGAAACTGATCCAGCGACAGTTCAGCGATCGGACCACGAATGTTGATGCCCGCACTGTTCACCAGAATGTCCACGCGACCGCTCCGCGAGAGCACCTCGCGCACGCAGCCTGCGACGCTGTCTTCGCTGGTCACATCACAGACCACCGGGTAGCTGACGCACCCCCACGTCGCGGTGATGTCGTCAGCGACTGCCTGCGCCTGAGCAGGCGTGCGGCTGGCGAGCACCGTCGTCGCTCCGGCAGAAGCGAGCGCTGCAGCAATCACCGGCCCCAACCCTCGCGAACCACCCGTGATCAGAGCCACCTGACCAGTCAGATCGAATAATTTTATGCCGGGAAGAGTGTTGAGGGAAGTCATGGGTGGGGAATGGGGAATGGGGAATGGGGAATGGGGAATGGGGAATGGACGTGGGAGGTGTCAGGTTTCAGGTCAGGGGTGATTGCATCAACTGCTGAGTGGCTGTGAGGCTAGTCGTTTTTGTACTTTGAGTGGCAGTTCTGGCAGGTGGTGGCGACTTTGGACATGGCGGCTTCGAAGCCTGAATAGTCGCCCGAGTCACCTGCCTGTCGAGCAGTTTGAGCGGCTTCGACGATGGACTTGCCGTAGCCTGTGAATTCATTGTCGTCTTCGTATCCATAGCCTTTCTGGATGACGACGTTGGCGAGCGTACTGAGGATGGCAGCTTCGTGGGCGACGAGGGTTTTCTTGCTTCCGAGCGCATCTTCGGAGCTGACTTCGGTTTTGAGAATTTTTTCGGCTTCTTCCATGCGTTTCATGAGCGACCGCATATCGGCGACTTCGGCGAAGGAGTCTGTTTCCGGGGGTTCTTCGAGACCGCTGGGTTTGGAGCGATTGAGGATGTCGGCGACGGATTCGAAGAGTTCCTGCAGTCGTTTCTGGTCTTTGGCGCCGCGCTGCAGGGGATTTTCGTTCATTTTTTTGGCGAGATCACGGACGTATGCGGCGTCATCTTTCCAGGAGAGGGATTCGCCGGATGTGCGAGCGATTTCGGCGAGTGCGGCGAGGGTGGCCACTTTGGGAGGGATCATCATCATGGACGAGTTGTAGCTGCCGACAGAGCTGACGTTCTCCTGCAGGAAGTTGCGGATATTTTTGACTTCTTCGTCGAGAGTGGCGACGGGCATGAGAGCATCCCAGCCATCGGCTGCGGCGGTAGCTGGTTTTTCCGGAGTCGGCTCTGGAGTGGGGGCGTCGGGTGGGGCGGGTTTGTCGGCAGCGGCCATGGCTGGAGCGGTACTGTCTGTGGGCGGGGAGGAGTCGGCGTTGGCGACTGTGCGAGCAGCGGGGGCGGCATCGCCGACGGGTGTCTGGTTGGAGGCGACTTCGTAGGGCTTATCGAAGAAGGCGTCCATGGGAACTTTGCCGAACCATTTCTGACCTTTCGCATCCTCCCAGACTTCGTCTCGGGCGCGGGGGCGACTGGGGGCAGAGTCAGCAGTGGATTCCTGGGTCGCGGAGGATTCTGTGGCTGCGGTCTGGGGGTCAGTGCTGGTATCGGGATTGCCGGCTGCCTGTGCCGCCGCGGCGTCTGCAGGTGTGTCTGAGCCTCCGCAGCCGTTGATGAGGGCGCAGGCGAGGGTGACGGCGAGGAGGAGAGGAGTCGTGTGCAGGCGGGGTGATCGAGTCATGCGAATCGACCTTGATGCAAAAGGCAGGGGGAAGAACTGGACGCAACTGGTGGACGCTGTTGGATGAGTGTACAGGCGAAAGAGCAAAGGCGGAAACCGGATGCACGAGAAAACGGGGTCCGGGATGAGTAAGCAAGGGAAAAAGGGATTTCGGAGTGCGGATTCCCGTGTTTTGAATTCGGCCGTTTTTCTGAAAGCTTTGATTGCATTGAGGCGAGGGTGAGATCAGCGGCGGCGATATCGCCGTCTCTGATCGTCGTCATTGTCGTCCTCGTCTTCGTCGTTATCGTCTTCGTCGTTATCATCTTCGATATCTTCGTCTTCGATATCGTCATCGAATTCGGCATCGGGGTGGAGCGGGTCATCGGGGGAGAAGAAGAAGTCTCCGAGTCCCATAGGGACGGCGTTCCCGCCGAGTGAGGCGTTGCGTTTGTCTGCGAGCGACTGCAGGTCGGAGGCTTCTTCGCCGAGGCAGGCGAGTACGGATTCCTTCCATGCGGCGTCTTTTGCGAGCGGGTGATCGGGATCCTGGGCCATGCGTTTGAGAGCAAAGCGGAGGATGTTGATGCCGTCGCGGGTGGAGAAATCGAGATTGAGGGAGTGCGCTTTCTGGAGGAATTCGACGGTGAGGGAGAGCATTTCGTGGTCGGCGAAGGGGAGGTGATATTTGAGGATGTTGAGTTCGTCGCTGCGTGAGGGGTGACCGAGCGTGAGTGTGGGCTGGAGTCGGCTGAGGATGTAATCGGGGATTTCGAAAGTGGACTCGTCTTCATTCATGGTCACGGCACAGCGGAAGCCGGGGTGGGCTTTGATGGTGATGCCGGCGACGATGGATTCGACGTAGCGGCGGTGGTCGAGGAGAGGTGCGAGGCTGGCCCAGGACTTTTCGTTCATGCGGTTGCCTTCGTCGAGGATGCAGATGCCGCCGTGGATCATGGCGGTGACGAGTGGCGAGGCGTGGTAGGCGATGCGGCCGCTTTCTGCGAGGACCGGAGTGACCAGGAGGTCTTCGGGGCGCGTGTCTGCGGTGCACTGGAAGATGAACAGATCCTGTTTTCGCTGGCGTGCTCCGGCGATGGCGAGCGTTGTTTTGCCGATGCCGGGGGTGCCGACAAGTCGCGGGCAGAGCGGCAGGTCGCGATCATCGACGACGAGCCAGCAGGCGAGGAGTTGTTTGAGCACTTCGCGCTGGCCGATCCATTCGCCACTTGTGGCGTCGGGCGAGCCGAGGTGCAGGGTGATGCCGTCGATTGAGTGAGTGCGGTTCATGAAACGCTGCTGGACCTTGAAGCGAGAGCAGTGGAGACGGGGAGCAGGAGCTGCCGTGGTGACTGGGGGGCATGATGTGCGTGGTGTGTGGCATTATTGCGGTTGAGTGGTTGCGGATACAGTTGCTGCGGGTGGAAATTTCTGAAAAGGCGGCGCTTGTTGCAATTGTTGAGATTTACGCCCCCTGCACTTGCTCGAATTCACCTGCCCGGGAAAATTGAGCGTTCGGCCGCCTGCTGCGGCCAGCGGACGCGGACCCCGACCTGGTCCCTGCACGTGCCCGGGCCCACCTCCGCGGCAACACAGGCAATTGGATGACTGCAGATTCGCACGATTCGGATAATCTCACACAAAGCGACACGTTCAGTCCCTCAGAACTGGACTCTTTCCGGAATCACGGCTTCCTGATCGTATCCGGACTGATCCCCTCCGAACTCCTGCAACAGGTTCGCGCTGTCACCGACCGGGACCTCGCAGGACAGTTCGGTGACGTCGAGTACGAAGCGGACCTGCACTATCCCGGTGCACCGGAATCACTGGATGCGGAAGGCGGCCGCACCATTCGACGGCTCCGCCAGGCCATCAGTCGGGATCCTGTGTTTATGCGGCTGGTGACTCTGCCCCGCATCCTCCACCGTCTCCAGCAGCTTCTGGGGCCACGCATCGTCATGCCGCTCGCCCACCACAACTGCATCATGACCAAGCAACCCCGTTTCAGCAGTGATACGGGCTGGCACCAGGACACTCGCTACTGGTCCTTCAGTTCAGGCGATCTGGTCAACATCTGGATCGCTCTGGGCCCCGAAAACCTGCATAACGGCTGCCTTCAGGTGCTCCCTTCCACCCACCTGACGGCCGCCCCCCGCGAACGACTCGACGAAGCCCTGTTCCTCCGGACAGATCTCCCGGAAAACCAGTCGCTGCTTGAAACGGCCGCCCCGGTTTGCCTTGAACCCGGTGATGTGCTGTTCTTTCACGCCCGCTGCTTCCACGCGGCGACTCGAAATTTTTCCACCCAGACCAAGCAGTCCGCCGTATTCACGTTTCGGTCCCTCGACAACCCTCCGATCCCGGGCTCAAGGTCCGCCGCATGGCCCGAACTGCTCCTGTCCTGACACCCCCAAAACCGCTCTGGCCGCAGCGGACTTGCAATTCGGATTCTTCGGTCTACTATCCGATCACCGCCAACATCTTTCCCCACCGCCGTCCGTTCCTCAGCCAAAGGAATCCTTCGTGGCCAACACCGACGCCCTCGCCCGCACTCAGCGGGAACTCCTTGACCAGCACACCCGCGAAATGGTTCACTGGCACTTCAGTGATGATACGGGCTGTCAGTTCTGGCTGGAAAAGAAGAAGACCTTCGACTTTGACCCGCTCAAGGACGTGAACTGCTTCGACGATCTGAAAAAATTCCCGCTCTTCGAAGACGACTGGCTTCGCGGCGGCCCCATGCGTCGCTGGGTCCCGCAACCATTTCAGAACAAACCGATCTACGTTTTCGAAACCGGCGGCACCACAGGCATCCCCAAAACTCGCGTTGTTATCGAAGACCACTGGATCGACTACGAACTGTTCAGCGAGACAATTCCCGACGAAAGTTTTCCCCGCGGCAGCAACTGGCTGATGCTGGGACCTTCCGGACCACGAAGGCTCCGACTGGCCATCGAACACCTGGCACAGTACCGCGGCGGCATCTGCTTCTGCGTGGACCTCGATCCTCGCTGGGTCGTGAAGCTGCTTAAAAAGGGCAAAGTTGAAGACGCCAAAGAATACAGTGCCCACTGCATCGATCAGGCCCTCACGGTACTCTCGGCCAACAACCAAATCAAATGCATGTTCACCACCCCCAAACTCCTCGAAGCCCTCGCCCTGAGGCTCATGGATAAGGGCAGCAGCATCGAAGAGACCGGCATCACGGGGATCTTCTGCGGTGGCACCGAATTTACGCAGCAGTGGTACCGCTTCGCTCGCGAAGAATTGCTCGGCCCAAACGTCTACATCACTCCGACCTACGGCAACACCCTGATGGGACTCGCCTGTGGCAAGCCGTTTGACCCCGCCGACAACTACAAAATCACCTACTACGCACCGCAACCCCGTGCCGTGATCGAAGTTGTTGACTTCGACGACCACACTCAGGTTGTTGATTACGGGAAGACCGGCCGCGTGAAGCTCTATACCATGACAAAAGAGCTGTTCGTTCCCGGGTTCCTCGAACGCGACGAAGGTGAACGCGAACTCCCGCACGCGAAGTATCCGTGGGATGGTGTCAGCAGCGTTCGCCCCTACCACGTGTTCGCCAAAACCACGACCGTCGGCGTCTACTAAGTCGTCCCGGCGCTGATAACTCTTTCGGGCTGCAACCGATCCCGCTGGCGCGTTGTCAGCGGGACTCGACCGTGAAGCCCCATCTCTTTCATTCCTGTCATCCAGTAAAGTCCGCGTCATGCTTGAGATTCCGGTTGTTCGCTGGGGCAAAAATTACGAGTCGCTCGAAAAAGCCGAAGTTGTGCACTTCGAAACCGGCGAGGTCATGGCGCGGATGCACCAGGCCAACGCTGGCCTCGTGCAGATGGATGCGCGACGCGCCTCGAAAGCCCGCGACGTGCTCCGACAGTTCTCCTGCGCGGAACTCATCGAAAAGTGCAAGGCAGCAGCAGACCTCTACCTCACCGCAACTTTGCCGCTGGGAAATGGCACACAAACGCCCGAACAATTCTGTTCAATCCAGTCGGCTACCACCGGTCTGCCGCTCAACATGTGTCGCGCGAACATGAACAAAAACGCATTTGTGCTGCGGCACATGGGCGAAATGCTCGATTGCCTCACGCGCGGACTCCCCCTCGACATCCTCACGCATGGCTACGGCATGGAATCCAGAAATGTCATGGTCAGCTTCCAGGCCACGACTCCTGTACTGGGACTGGTTCTGCCGTCCAACTCGCCCGGCGTTCACACTCTCTGGCTTCCAGCCATCCCTCTGCAGATCGGACTGGTGCTCAAACCTGGCTCGTCTGAACCCTGGACACCCTACCGCATGTATGAAGCGTTCGCAGCAGCAGGTGTTCCCCGCGAAGCGTTCTGTCTTTATCCTGGTCCGCACGACGTCGGAAATAAGGTGCTTGAAACCTGCAACCGATCGATGATCTTCGGAGGCCAGGCGACCGTCGAGAAATACCACGGAAACCCGCGCGTCCAGGCCCACGGCCCGGGCTTCAGCAAGATTCTTCTCGGCGATGATCTCGTGGATCGCTGGGAGGACTATCTCGATATCATGGTGAAGAGCGTCGTCATGAACGGCGGGCGTGGCTGTATCAACTGTTCAGGCATCTGGGCTTCCCGCCACACCGAAGAAATCGCGCACGCGATTGCCCGTCGCATCGGCCCCATCGTACCGCTCCCCACCACCGACACCAACGCCGCCATCGCAGCCTTCACAACGGCCGGGGTTGCCGAAGCCACCAGCAAACAAATTGATGATGGACTCACACCAAACGTGGTCACGGAAGTGACTGCACAGTACCGTAACGGCGATCGACTCGTAAAACAGGAGCGCTGCGACTACCTGCGGCCCACTGTGCTGCATGTGTCTGACTGCGACAACCCTATGGCCAACACGGAATATATGTTCCCGTTCGTTTCCGTCGTCCAGTGTCCGCAGGAGCAGATGATCAGCAAGATTGGGTCCACGCTGATCGGGACTGCCATCACGCAGGATGAAGCCTGGACTCGACAACTGGTGGATGCTCGCAACATCGATCGCCTGAACATCGGCGCCATCCCGACCTGTGCTCTGAACTGGCTGCAGCCGCACGAGGGCAACATCATTGACTTTCTGTTCAGAAACCGCGCGTTTCAGAACAGCCTGCCGCCGGCACACTAATCGCGGAAACGACGATGTCAAAGTTGCCCCATCGTCGCGTTTCGCTCTGCGAAACGTAGATCTCCCCCCTCTTTTGCCACTCAGAGATACCGATTCTCTCCCATTCTCTCCCTGTCTCTTCATCGCTCACCCTGATCAATCTGGACAACACACTGGGCCGCCTGGACGAAGGCAAAGTCTTCTCGAATTTTCTCACGCGGGAGGTCGCGACGAAAATCGGGGGTTTCTCTGGGCATATGTCCAGGTTTAAAAGAAATAAGCCCAACACGACTTTTGTGGCATACTCTCCGCCCACTGCTCCATGGACGGATTTTCGTGGCCTGTATGTTGCCCCTGCCCAGCGGCGGTGGATTCGTACTTACTGCATCGAAGCGGGTGGTGACGAACACATAAATGTGGATGGCCCAGAGCGCGATCGGATTTTGGCAATGACTCAGTTCAATTGGGGCTATTACTCTTTTGATGTATGTGCAACCGAGGTTCGCTCTTTGCTTCTCGATAGCGTCAGGGATGAGTGTGACCGCACTTGCGGTGTGAGACCAGTGAAAACTGGTAGTTTGGGTGAGTGCCTTCATGCGATGTTATGCGGGTGTAACAAACCGTAAGATGCAAAGCGTGAAAATCGGTGGTGAGCATGACTACGGGCAATGACTTGACCAAGTCAGATGTGTTTGTGAAATTGGCCGTGATGCTCGCTCCCCTGATTGAGGAAACCGTTCGGCAGGGTATGGTGATCAAAGAGCGTTAACGTGGACTGTTCGGGGGTTTGCCTTCTGCCGGCAGACAGGTGATCGACCAGTTCCTCGTTGCTCAAATCCAACCTCGACGCCAATCCCCCGCAGCCGGGACACTCCCCGACGGGCCTTGCAACCTATGCGGCGGTGTGCTCTGGAGCGACTCAGGAGTGCCCTTTCCTGCCTGCTTGTCTTGCCGATTTTGGAATGCAGAGATCGGAATCTGCAGCAGGCAGCCACAGCACGAAGCTGGCCGCTTCCACCGCTACAAAGTCTGAAACCGCTTCAACCGGCAAAACCGTCAAAATCGAACCTCGACTCAAATCCCCCGCAGCGGGGACACTCCCCGACTGGCCCTGAAACCTACGCGGCGGTGTGCTCTGGAGCGACTCAGAAGTGCTTTTCCTGGCTGCTTAACTTGCCGATTTTGGATTGCAGAAATCGGACTCTGCAGCGGACAGCCACAGCACGAAGCTGGCCGCTTCCACCGCTACAAAGTCTGAAACCGCTTCAACCGTCAAAATCGAACCTCGACCCAAATCCCGCGCCGCGGGGACACTCCCCGGCTGGCCCTGAAACCTACGCGGCGGTGTGTTCTGGAGCGACTCGGGAGTGCCTTTTCATGCCTGCTAAACTTGCCGAATTTGGAATGCAGGGATCGGAATCTGCAGCAGGCAGCCAAAGCACAAACCTGGCCGCTTCAACCGCTACAAACAGTGGCACCGCTTCAACCGTCAAAACCAAACATCGACGCCAATCCCCCGCAGCGGGGACACTCCCCGACGGGCCTTGCAAACTATGCGGCGGTGTGCTCTGGAGCGACTCAGGAATGCCATTTCCTGCCCGCTTGTCTTGCCGATTTTGGAATGCAGAGATCGGAATCTGCAGCAGGCAGCCAAAGCACAAACCTGGCCGCTTCCACCGCTACAAACACTGGCACCGCTTCAACCGTCAAAACCAAACCTCGACGCCAATCCCCCGCATCGGGGACACTCCCCGACGGGCCCCGCAACCTACGTGGCGGTGTGCTCTGGACCGACTCAGCTGGCCATTTCCCGCCTGCTCCACTCACCAATGTTGGAATGCAGAGATCGGACTCTCCACAGACAGTCAAAGCACGAACCTGGCCGCTTCCACCACTACAAATACAGGAACCGCTTCAACCGTCAAAATCGAACCTCGACGCCAATCCCCCGCAGCGGGGACACTCCCCGACTGGCCCTGCAAACTACGTGGCGGTGTGCTCTGGAGCGACTCACGAGTGCCATTTTCTACCTGCTTAACTTGCCGATTTTGGAGTGCAGAGCTCGGACTCTGCAGCAGACAGCCACAGCACAAACCTGGCCGCTTCAACCGCTACAAACAGTGGAACCGCTTTAACCGTCAAAATCGAACATCGACCTAAATCCCCCGCAGCGGGGACACTCCCCGACGGGCCTTGCAAACTACGTGGCGGTGTGCTCTGGAGCGACTCACGAGTGCCATTTTCTGCCTGCTTAACTTGCCGAATTTGGAATGCAGAGATCGGACTCTGCAGCAGACAGCCACAGCACGAAGCTGGCCGCTCCCGCCGCTACAAAGACTGAAACTGCTTCAACCGGCAAAACCGTCAAAATCGAACCTCGACGCCAATCCCCCGCACCGGGGACACTCCCCGACGGGCCCTGCAAACTACGCGGCGGCGTGCTCTGGAGCGACTCAGGAGTGCCTTTTCCAGCCTGCTTAACTTGCCGATTTTGGAGTGCAGAAATCGGACTCTGCAGCAGACAGCCACGGCACGAACCTGGCCACTCCCAC
>Ga0169931_10010794_pt1 | contig 12973 bp, 14 predicted proteins | sample Kivu_15m_20L_FD_129675 | JGI IMG/M metagenome (GOLD analysis project Ga0169931, IMG submission 129675) | Freshwater microbial communities from Lake Kivu, Western Province, Rwanda to study Microbial Dark Matter (Phase II) - Kivu_15m_20L... | ecosystem: Environmental > Aquatic > Freshwater > Lake...
TAATTGAGTATGTAAAATTAAATTCTACCTTATCGTTTAAAACACCAACAAATCGCAAGATTGGAGTAGTTGAATTAAAAACTTCTGATTCTTCATTAGGATTAATAAAATTAGAACCATCCCAGTTCCATCCGGGTTTTGGGTCACTAATTAGATTAGTTGTTTCTATAATAATTGGATTATTAATAATTGCGCTACATACCTGATCAGATCTGTGGTAAGAGTTATCAACTTTAAATATCCAAAAAACATCACCATCTACTATTCCTGCAAAAAAACGTGTTTCCATAACACTCCTCAAAAAATATGAATTACCATTATAGCATCTTTATAGGATATATGTAACCAAGCATTTTATTAGAACGGACCACATAAACAGTTCTCGCATGTACTTGGGCATTCATATCCGCAACAAAGCGGCGGTGATTCGGTAGTAGTGGTAGTGGTTCCAGATCCACCACCAGGAGCTGCTGTTGTAGTGGTAGTGGTTCCAGATCCACCACCAGGAGCTGCTGTTGTAGTGGTAGTAGTAGTGGTGGTGGTTTCAGATCCACCACCACCGCCGCCGCCACCAGGGTTCTTTGGACAACACTTAGAGCCACATCCTTCTTTTGCGTAATAGTCACAAGACGCGTCACTCAATAATAGCACCCATCCTCCTGCGCCAGGATTATTACAGTCGATTGGGCAGTTTGGATTTAAGGTTGTCGTTGTAGTTGGGGCAAGAGTAGCGGTTGTGCCTGGTGTTGACGTTGTAGTTCCGCCTGGTGTATTAGTGGTAGAGGTAGAGGTAGAGCTTGTCCCAATGGATGTTCCACATTCTGTAATGCAGTACTCTTTTTCTACCCCATTTGCGCCGTATATTATGGCATATAACTTACCCTGAGAAGCCCTGTACACAAAAGCAAATGAATAACCTGGATCTCCCAATCCATAAGCTTGGCTAGCTCCAGAGTAGTAAACAGCTTCTGAATCTGAAGTTACTTCAGCTGATCCAGTAACCAGGTCGTTATTACCTATAAGAATATCTCCCAATTTTATTGCTCCAGTTCCACCATTTTCTGTTGGAGACAATATAACTTGAGGATCTTCATTGTCTGCGTCTGAAACTAACCTTCCACCTTCATCTATTTCCCAGGATCCAATTTTGCCAGTGTTTGCTGTTACGCTTCCGGTTATGGCGAGGGTTGTGCCATCCCAAGATAATTTATTGCCAAGCGAAAAATCGGCTTGACCAGAACCTGCATTTTTTGCAACATAAAAAGCTGTATTTGAATTACCAAAATTTCCTGCGCCATAATACATTTGAGTAGAGTTAATTGTTAAACCACCGATAAATCCATCTTGATAAATTGCATTTTCAAATTCATTTACTGCTTCTTCCGCTGCGTCATCTGCGTCATCTTGATTTATTGCATCTGTACCATCAGCGAGTTTTAAATTACCTCTAACGGTTAATGTAGTTCCGTTCCATGTTAGTTTTGTTCCAAGAGAAAATAGAGAATCACTGTCTACATAAAATGGAGTATCATCATTATTATAATTTCCAGCTCCCAAAAATATTTTTCCATCATTACTTAATTCAGTACTACCTTGGAGATCTAAATTGTTTGTAGTCAAACTGTTAGCGTAAGCGTCTCCTTCTTTTGTGACTCTAAACGTTCCATCAGCAAATACCCCCGCACCAAGCCACATATTTCCGTCAATGTCAACGTGAAATGAACCAGAATCAAATCCACCAATATCAATGGATCCAACTATTGTTGCGTCATAAAAATACGCTCTTCCCTGACCGTTTATCAACCATCCCGTTGTGGCATTTGAATAGCTACCATTTCCAACGTGGGTTCCGTCGAAGTTTGATGATTTTATTATTGACGTTGCGCCAGCCATTGTGATGGTGTGAGCGCCTATGGTTCCTGCTGTTATCTTACTTGCAGTAAGATTTCTGATATGAGCAGAGTCGATTAGGGTGGTTGCACTAGAGGCTACTATCGAAGTCCATAAGGAAAGATTGTTGCTAGTATCTATGCTTCTTACTCTGGCAAAATATATTTTTTCCTCCGTTTGTTCCGTAACCTGACCAGTATTTGAATTTACCTGAGAAATACTTGTTGAATTTTGTGGAACGTCAAGAGCAATCACATTTGCCGAAGAAAAACCAGAAAGAAACGGTTCACCTATTGGGGTGTAACTAGATCCCTGTTGAGCAATGCTTTCCGGTAAAAAAACCTCGTATAGATATCCACTTAAGTCTGAATCATTTGAGGGGTTAAAACTGATCATAATGGACTTGTAATTTCCTACGATCACCAAATTTCCCAACTCATGTGGATGAGTCAAATCTCTTGGAACCACCAGTCTCAACAAACCCGCAGATGCTATCGATGCATTTACATCCATATTTCTTGGATTTGTTGTTATTAAATATTCTTTACCGTGGCTTTAGAGACTTTATTGTTTTTCTTATCGTTGGCATTACTTTACCAATCCAGTTGAGCTAAAAGAAAGTTCTTTGTTTATTTCTTGAATTCCTATACTTAATCTCATGTTTTTTTCAAAATGCAGTTCTTCTATCTGTATTTGGTTTGAGTTAGACTTTTCGTTTTTTTCTGCTAAAGATTCTATTTCCAGAACATAGTCAATCTTCTCAGATTCAAGAGATTCTGGCAAGAATACATGCAATTGACTCATCGATTGGCTTACATCATAACAGTCAACAATTACATTATCAAAAATAACTTTTTCAATGTCTCCAATTTTTTCTCTTAATGAACTTAATCTTAATTTTATTTTTCCGAAAGAAGGACCGTTTTAGACCATACAGAATGAATCCGAGGACCGCTAAAATTAATAACGGCTTTTGCACCAGTTTTTTGAGAAATAGAATCCTTCCAGTCTAATCCATCATGAAAAAATGAAATTCTATAGTATGCGCTTGTTGTATTTTTAGATCTGCCTGAAAAAAAATCAATCTCTGACTCAAGCGCATTGTATAAAAAATTATTAGAACTTTGAGATTTATAAGAAGCTATATCTTCTTCTGATTTCATCATGTAAACGCATTCACTACTAGACAAATCTTGTTTATATAAATATTTGATATTTTTAGTTTGATAATACAAATAATATACTCCATTTAAATCCTCATTCATTGGATGATCTTCCGCAGCCTGAAAATAAAGTTTATCTGAGAAAATTAATGTCTTTGTTAATATTGGTTTATCTTCTTTATAAATTGCATCGTCACCGATTTCTTTTTGATTGATAGACTACAACATACGAATGATCTTCATAGTTTGGTGCGTATGATTGATCATATATTTTATTTATTTCTAGATTTTTAATATCTACAAAAATCCATTCGTCTTTCTTTATATTTTCAAAAGGAACCTTAAGATTTATTTGCCTTCTAAGCAGCGGAGTTTTGAATGAAATAAAAGGTATGAATTGCAGACTTGTTTCATGAGGATAATATTTAAACCATGTTAAATTATTCATGCCAACATCATATTTCCGTGTACAATATTTCAAACGCATAAGCATCTTTGAATTCTTCTGGATACTCTATTACTAGGTTAACATCAGCCACTGGAGTACCGCCAGTAAGTATGTCTGCATGAAATGATTCAACCCTTATCGTTATTTTTTCTAGATCTTGTTTACTAATCACAAATTCTTCTCTCACACTTTCATAGTCAACGTCAGAAGATTTTATTCTCACAGACCCATCCGACCCATCATGTCTGTGTGTTGCTATCTTTATGCCATCTATGGATGCCTGTTCGCCTAAAAATATATCTCCACTCAAGATTCCGTCCAGATTTCATTAAGTACTGCGGATGACTGTCCTGGCCAAGATCATCCAATAGGGAATGGCTTGATTTTACGTTCTTTGAATTATCCTCGTGTTCAATGCTTTCTAAAAGAAGCTCATAGAGCGAATCGCCTTTTTCTGTATAAACGTTTGTTTTTTTTATGCCCTTATTTTCTAACTGAGATATGTAATTAACATATTTCCTTCTTCTTAAAATATTTTGATAGAGATTATCTATTTTTGATGTAGTGTTATTTCTTCTTTCTAATAAATCTGTCATTAAAGACTTAAAGTTTCCTTCCCCTATTAGAACACCCGAAACTGCTTCTTCAGATAGGATTGGAAACTCTGATATCATTCTGGATGTTCTAAGATTAGTTGAGAGTTCAGAAATAACTTTTGCTTTAAATTTTAGAGAGGGTGTTAAAAAATTTTTGTAAAAAACATCACAATTTGTAACCAAATCCGAGTAGAGAGATTCAAGTTGCGAATCAATCAATGTTGTCAGCGAGTCTACTTTGATCGAAAAAAGTGCTTGAAATTGGATTGCTTGTTTTTGAGTTGTTTTATCCACTTCGGCTTCTGGTAAGCCTGTTGGTGATGACGGGAGGTTTTCTGCGAAAAGTTTCTGATAGTGCATCGCCATCTTGTACCAGTAGAAGTAGTACGATGCGACTTGTTGTTGTGATTCATCTTCATATTTTTCTCCAAAATCTGTAGATAATGAATTTTTAATCAATTCTGCTTCATTCATTAGGTACTTGATTATTTCCCTGTAATCATACAAGTGACCAAATGTTGAAGTTGATATTACATCATTGTATTCTTTGGCAAATTTCTTATACCCTCTAGCATTACCCCTTTCGGCGAACATGTACTGCTCAAAACAGATATACGGCGGAATAGGATATTTTAAAGGTCCGTAATATTGATCTACGTATATTTGAGGAAAATTTATTGGAAGATCATTTATCTGTTCCCACATATAGTTGTGACACTGTTCTAGTGCAGAATTGGATTTTGGATTTACGCTAACTTTTTTCAAATATGTTTCTAATATATTTAGAAATTGGTTTAGTTGCGTTGTTGCGGCTTCCGCTTCAGATCTAACGATTTCAATGCCTATATTGTAAGTTTGATCACTACCGAACACCACCAAGGTAATTCGACATAAGATTTCTTGTTGCCCTAGAGGAGGGACTGTCGTCAGCGTGCGACAATGAGGAAGATTCCTGCATTTTGTAGTCTTCGTACACCGATTCCAAATTTGACATTTTTAAAACATTTTCCTTGATACTTTTTTGCTATTTCTTTTTCCAAATTTTGGCTTTAACTTAGCCGTTCTATCTATATTTAATATTATACCAGATTCTTTGTTGTTATAATCATCGTTTTTTTTGTCTTGGTTTTTGGGCATAAAAAATGTGTTTGAAAAAGACTCGACATTGGTTGCTACTTCGCCTTTACCAAATTCTCCATAATTTTCAGTTATAGCCAAAAGTGCCAGCATTAGGGCATCGTGTGCGTGATCAACGGCCGATCCACCAGCCTCAAACACCGGTCTGCCAGTTTGGGTGGTTCTAACAACAACATAGGATATGATTTGCATGTAGAGCTCTTCGTCTGCTGCTGGAAACAATAAAAGAAATTTTTCAAAATGCTGAGTTAAATTATCAACCATATATGGCTTTATTTCTTTTTTAACAGGCAGTTTTGTGTATGGATCTTTAATTTCTATTAGTTCGCCAAATCCTATTCCTTTTACCCTATCTCTCAAATTGGATTTAGGATTTTCAGTTCCATATTTTCTGAGCAGTTCGACCTGAACTTCACCATATCCCCTGTCAACATAGATATGTTTTGGTTGAAAAGAATCATTCAATTGTACAATTCTATTAACAGCGTTTGTCAAAGTATATTCTGATTTTTCAATTTCCTCCCTGTAAGCTATTCTTATCTTGTTTCTAAATCTTTCTTCCTCATGATTTTGATGACATGCCTCAAGCACAACTATGTTTGTTCCTGCTCCGTATTTATCCCAGTCAACGCCAATGGTGTAGATTGATCTAGCTGAGGTTATTTCTGGTATGTAATTCCAAGACGGCTCCACAAAAGCAGCATCAACAAATTTTCTTGGATAAACACCTTCTGCGTCTTCTCCCCAGTCTGCTTCAATTTCATGTCTATATCCAGTTTCGGAGTATTGCTCTCTAAATTCATCTTCTTGTTCCTTGGAAAAAAATGGATTACAGTATGACGGAAACCAAAACTCCCTAAATCTTTCCGACCTGCACCACTCCCAAAATCTTTCTCTTCTACCAGTTGGAGTAGAGGCGCCAATCAAGACCTTATCTGGCTGATCCTCTGCTGTTTTCTGAAGCATGGCATACAATGCGTCAAGGTCATCTGTGTGCATGTAGTCCATTTCGTCTAAGACAATGACGTGAGCTTCTTGACCACGAGCTACATCTGATTTACCACCAGACCTCATTCCAGAGGTAAAAAATCTGATTGTGGAGCCATTAGAAAATTCTACCATGAATTGAGGACTGGTTACTTTTCTAATTATAGAACTAGATACAATTTCGTTTTTTGATGCCAGTCTGTTTATTTCTTGATATATAAGTTCCACTTGCGTTTTCATTGGCGCAATAACCAGGCAGCGACCATCTTTGTTTGTATAACTGTAATGCAGTAGTGCAATTGCCATACTGAAGGTTTTACCTAGACGACGGCCTGCTCTCAACACTTTACGTAGTGATGGATCTCTTAATATTAAAGTTTGATAAACTCTTGTTTCTACTCCGTAAGAAATATTTTGCCCATCTACATGGGTCTTTTGCTATATGTATTTGCCTTTGTATTTCTGCAGAAAGTCCCGAGTTTAATAGTGCGTTGTCAACTTCAAACGGCTCATCTACCAAAAGTGCCAATTCCCTATTTGTCATTGGCCTTTCTAATACTGGCGAACCATCCTGCCAGTTTAGGTGAATTAATTTATTTTTAAACACCCATTCAATTCTATTAATTTGTTTTACATATTCTGGGTTTTGAGATTGGATAATCTCAATTAAATCCTCTTTAGAAAGTGCTTCTAATTGTTTTCTAAACTCTTTTGTTTTAGCTAACATATCTATCCAAAATGCGCAGCCATCATTGCGCCCTCCGAACCAAGAAGTGATCTAGCATTGAGTCTCGAGTTTTGAATTGCCATTACTCCCCTGGCTCTTGACGTTGCAGCGACCTCGTTATCTTTATAGGTGCCAAACAATCCACCAGATATATTACCTTGCATTGACTTCATTGCATCTTTTCCAAAGCCAATCGATCCTTTTACGGCAAGTCCACCAAGTTTTCCAACCTGATATGCAAAGTCCAAGGCAAGGGCTGCATTCAGTCCCGGTATTGCCGCAATTCCAAACTGAGAAGCAACAGCTAATGCGCCTCTTCCACCCAATTGCGTACCTGCTTTTATTGCGCCTTTTTTACCAAGTGTTTCTATAAAACCTTTTTCTAAAAGTTCTTTTGATAATAACGCCGTTCCCTCTTCTGTTGCGGCCATTGCAATCGGTCTACCAAGTTTTTCGGCGATTGTTTTTGCATACTCGCTATTTCTCATCATGCCTTTAGACATTGATGTTATTGTTTTTTCTGCCTGTTCTGATGCTAGAAAGGTAGCTCCACCGTACGTAGCCGTTCTTCCTAGGGCTGAGCTCGCCATATATTCCTCGCCAGAGCCAGGAGTTACCATGAAGCTCATTACATTCCTTGTTAATTTACCCCTTTGTCCTTGAACCATTGCATATCTTCTTGCTCCCGTCGTTAAGGCATCTGCTCCCTCTGCGCCAATTAAAGATCTTCCGAAGTGAGTTTAATGGTGCACTAGAAACATCCCTTAATGATTCAGTAGCAGATTTTCTGATTGCTTGTCTATACGCTGGGGAGTCACGTACGTGTCCAGCGCCGAGGGCAGCGCGACCAAAATCATCCACAGCTTCTTGGGTCATCAGTGCCAAAGGATTATTCATTGCCATTATTCTAGCAATGTTCATATCTGCGGCTGCAGTTGACACTTTCCTAGCCGACATTTTTTCTATTTTTCTTAATGCCCCCAGTCTTGCAAACATTCCACCACCAAAAAGAGGGGCTTCTTTTGATCCCCCTACAAATCCCCTCGTTCCTATCAGCATATTTCCTATGCTAGCCAGGGCTCCACCACCCACTGGGGCGTAGTAAGGACTTCCTGGGCCTGCGCCTAGGGCGCTAAGATTCTGAAGTCTACTAAATCGTTTTGGATTGAAAAGTCTATTATTTTTGAAAAACCCTTTTACTGAAATGGCATTTGTGTCGGGCGAGGGCATGCGTGGCGCGCGACGAGGAGTAGTGCCAGCTCGTGGTGGCGGCGGAGGCATACCAGCAAGCCTTCTACCTCTTCTTGTTGGACGGCCAAATATATTTGATCCACCAATAAACCTATTGGTTCCCATTTCGTCTGGTAATAGATTGCCCCTGCTAAATCGCCCAAACTTAGATTCATCGCCAAACATTCTGTGGAAGATTCTCCCCGTCCTTCCTAGATCATCTCCAATTCCTCCACGAACAATGGTGTTTTGCAATCTGTGCATCATGAATCCACCCGCAGTATGAAATGCCATCATTCTTGACATCTGTTGAGCATATGGATTTTCCAATACACCCAAAAGACCTTCCGCCCTGTGTGATATGGGATCGGGCAGTTTTTCTTGCATAAATGGAGAGGTTGCCAAGCCATACTGAATATTCTCCGCAAATGGATTGAGATCAATTCCAGAGTTGGTCATTTCATTTTGCATTTTAACCACCTCTTCTTAGGTTATACATTCCCAGAACTATGTTTCCATCTGCATTTAAATCTGCTGCCGTATCTAGGGAGGTATTTTGTGCTCCACTTGCATAGAGACTACCACCGTACGTAAGTCCCTGTCTTGATATCTTCTTTTTCCAACGTATGGAGATTCTGATATAAATCTTTTATTATTATCAATATACATTCCAGAAGAAGCGCCAATACCACCAATGCCACCCAATGCCGCGCCAGCAATGGCCCCACCAACCCCCATTCTTCCGCCCTCTTCCAAAAAGTGATCCTACTCCGTTTACCTACAAACCCCCCTGTAACTCCACCAAGCAAGCTGCCAAAAATTCCTGACGCAAGCATTCCACCCTGAACTGATCCTCCGAGCTGCACCAACGCTGCCACCCGTCACCGCACCAAGTACGCCGCCAACAGCGCCGACAGCCAAAGACGCTTTAAGATTACCACCCAGCATAGATGTTCCGATACTACCAGTCAATGCCCCTGCAGCCCCACCAACCAACGCACCTTTACCTACAGACACATCCTGCCCAGAGCCTGCAACAGTTCCACCAACCAAGTTGCCACCCATACTGGCATCAAAAAATGAACCTGGTGTAAGTTTTCTTCCAAGAAAATATTCATCGGCATTTGGATCACCAAATGCCACATCCATTGCTGCGTCCCTGCCTGCGGGCGCAGCCTTAGTGGCAACGCCAGTCAGTGCTGCTCCAGCCAAGGCAGTTGTCATGCCCAACTTACTTCTTGCAATTCTTCCCAATAAAGACATATGTTACCTTTTTAAAAATCAAATAAATGACTATTTTTATCCGTTCCCATTGATGTATGATTTATTTTATTTCTGTCTAAATTTCCAACAACTCCAGCAGTTGACAAGGGACTTCTTCTACTGGAACCTTGTTTTAAACTAAACATTGATTCCTGTATACCATAAGGCCTTTTGCCACGCTCAACTGGCATTGCATTCATAGTAGTACTGTATTGTTGAGATTCGTTTCTTTTTTTAGCCACCATACCACCAATACCAGCTGCAGCCACCGCTAAACCAGCAAGATAAATACCTGTTTTGTTTTTTCTCATAAAATTTCTACCAGCAGCAAATGCTGTTTGTCCAGTATTAACAGTTCTTCCCTCTACGTTCATTTGACTGGCCTGTCCTACCGCGCTTAAGAAATCATCAGGTGCTCCAGAGGCTATCCTAGCTCCCTGCTCAAGATTCCCCAAGGCTTCGGTAGCCTCAGCCGCCCTTTGCATGCCCAATTCATCGCCATATCGCATGGGTAATCCAGGATCAACAGGCAGGCTTGGGTCATCAAGACTATTAATTATACCTATTGAATCTGACGATATTTTTCCTGTTTGCTGTCTTCTTGCCGAATCCATTGCTTCATTTATTCCTGGAGTAAAAACACCATACGCCGGTTTTGCATCATCGGTCATTCCAATGGACTGAAGTCTGTACGTGGTGTTTGGAGTTTCTGCAGCACTTACCCCCGGAGTCGTGGCTGCTTCCGCCATAGCTATGTCATTTGCTGCAGTTCCTTCGAATTTAAAGCCAACTATATTAAGCGGATTTTCAGAATCGGTATTAAGAATTCCTTCTATATACTGTCTGTATCTTTTTGCGGTCTCTCCACCAAATTTCTCCTCAATCAACTGCACTCGCTTCTCAAATGAATCTACACCCAGATCCATAAAAGACTCTGTGAATGCATTTTGTGCCATGACTTTATCAACACTTTCACTATCACCAAATATTCTTCCTAACACTGCAGTAAATTCTTCTACCATTGGTTTTGCTAATTGAGCGCCAGATTCGGCTGCTGCTGTTTTGTATCTGGTAAATTGTTTAGCTATGATTTGATCAGCCAACTCTTTATATAAATTGGGGTCATCAAATGACGGCGCAAACACCATGTTACGCAAAGGTTGATCTTTTACTACCGATTCATAAAATCTATTTAAAGAGGATATTTTTGTAAAAGACTCTCCCCCAAACTCAACCGTTCTACCTCCACCTATATTTATTTTCAAATCTGCCATATCTTCAAGATTCATTATGATTTTTTGAGAACCCTTTGTCTCGCCACCAAAAGACGGTATTCTTGCATATGCTCCAGATTCAAATTTGTCTATGTCTTGTGTGCTGTAAATATTCTTATATAACGCTTCTTTACCTTGGCCTATTGCAAAACTGAGGGGAGAATAATCTGCCAACGCAGAAATAACCTTTGATCTTTGTACGGGATTATTTATACTAGAAAGTGATCGACCAATATTGCCCAGAACACCTTCTTGTCCTTTTGATATTTCAAGTGATCGAGCTGCTATATTACTGGTGGCTTTTGCTCTTGCAACTCCCATAACCCTATTTCTATAGTCGATATCAGAAAAGGCCAATCCTTTCTGTACGACATTCTGTCCGTATAGTAAGCCCCTCGATGTAACGCCTGGTTCAACCTCCATTCCAGCTTTGGTTACGTTTTCAATTTGTTCTGGAGTTAGTTCCTCCATTCCGTAAATCTTACCCAGTTGTATTCCACCAGAATCAATGTCTCCAATTACCCTCTTTGAGATCCTATCAATTTTTTGTCCGTAAAACACATTTGTTACAGTAGACGATTTCGCCAACTCATCTATCGTGGTTGGTTTAACTGATGGCATTCTTGCGGACAACGCTGCATTGTCTATCATTTGATCGAATTGTGTTTGATCAAATGGCGTAAGACCGACGCTTCTTATAGCCATATCATGTACATTTTGATTTCTTATCGTAAAAGCTTTTCCACTAGCTGTTTTTACAGTTAGATCAGAGCGAGTTCCAGTTCTTGCTTTTTGTAAAGATTCCTTTATGATCTTTTCCGCTTCAGCCTGATTAACGTCTGGAATATCGTAATAGTTTCCAGTACGATCTGATTTAAATCTAAATTTATTTTCTGATTCATTGTAGTCTATGGAACCAATAATTCCACCATCTGGATGACTGCTAAGTAAATCATCCGTGGTTGTTAAACCAAGCCTATCAAGATCGCTTGATAATACTCCTATTGTTTGTCTTTGAAGACCCTGTTCTTTTGTCGATATAAAATCAAACAATTGATCAGAAAGACTTGATACGTCGGTTATATTAGTTGTTGGAGTAATTGCACTGCTTCTTGCAAAAATATTTCTTATCAACTGTTCAAATTCGCTGTATTTTTCTTCTCTTATGAATCGATTAGATTTTAATACAGCTTGAAATTCTCCATGTTTTTTTCTGTAAACCTTATAAGCTTCGGATGACATTCCGGTTTGTTTTTGCGTGGCAATTCCTGGTATATCCACCGACTGAGCGTAAACCTTACCTTCAATCATGAAGTTGCCCAAATATTGCTCCATAAGTGCGTCTGCAGTTCCCGTGTGTGCTCCTTTCTGAAGTTCATCCAACAGAGCTTGAATTTGATTGTCTGGTAGCTCTTCTATAAGTCTTAAAAAATTAGTACTTGAAAGTACATTTTCTAAATTTTCTGGAGACTCCATTAATTCTCGAGCGATTACCATCTGACTTCTCATATAACTGGTTATTTCCCTGCTAACTCTTTGTATTTCCGGCAGACCGTGGCTTCTTGCCCGTTATCGGATCTGTCAAAATTGTTTCTATTGCTTCAATGCTAAGTGGACCAGTTTCGCCAACAAGTAGTTTGATCATTTCATCTTCGTTATGTCTCATCAATATTTTTACTGGATCTATTAAGTCCTGCATATAGAGGGGGTCGGTCATTCTTAAAATGTGAGACTTCTTAAACAACTCTTCCGCTTCATCATCCCACGCATCAAGTTTCTTTAAAGAACTAGCCATTAGGTCAATATCAAAAGCAAGAGCATTATATCCCTGATTGATCACCCTGTTTCCCTCTGAATCAACCGTTTGTAACATTTTCTTTACTATTGCCTTCCATCTACTAAGAGCTTGTGCGCCATCACCATCGTATGCCGATAAGAATTGTCTTACTTCTAAATCATCCAAATCCATCATGGATAATCCCTTTTCCTTCATAAAAACACCGAGTAGACAGCGGCACTTTTTTTCCACCGACATATGTGTGAGCAACATCCATATACGGAGCCCTAAAGTGTATGTCTCCGATTTCTGGAGCTAATGCTGCGGGTTGAATAACTTTTATGGTGCCGTCTGGCTGAAGCTGTATAACCTCTTCAACTGCAGCAAATTGTCTTATTTGTGCATCACCGAAGTCCTGATGTTTCTTCGTCAAAAGTTCTTATTCGAAATGTTCTACTGCTACTGTAGTCTTCATTGGTAA